>Ga0256828_1001705_pt1 | contig 13508 bp, 13 predicted proteins | sample CV88metaG_FD_185993 | JGI IMG/M metagenome (GOLD analysis project Ga0256828, IMG submission 185993) | Hydrothermal vent microbial communities from East Pacific Rise, Pacific Ocean - CV88 | ecosystem: Environmental > Aquatic > Marine > Hydrothermal vents | place: Pacific Ocean: East Pacific Rise... | reverse complement strand
TTTTTGGATAAGTTCAATATCTTCTATATTAAAGTTATTTGCTAAAATAGTTGCAATTTGTGCTTCTCTTTGACATTTTTCATATAAATTACCCAAACCATCTACAAAAGTGATTTTTTTCAATCCTTCATTTTGTAATCCATTTTTAATATCATTGTTCCAAAAGAACATAGCATCACTTAATCTTGGTCTTAAAACTTTTTCATTTCCAGCTACTATATAGCTAAAATCTTTTGTGTAAGCATTTGATACTACTATAAATTTATTTGTAATTTTACCATCTTTATATACGGCAAAATATCTTTGATGCTCTTTCATAGAGTTTACGATAACTTCTTTTGGTAAAATTAAAAACTCTTCATCAAAATTTCCAATTAAAGCAGTAGGGTATTCTGTAATAGCAACAACTTCTTCAAGTAACTCTTCATCTATTTCTATTTGAATATTATGTTGTTGTTCCAATTTTTTCATTTGTTCTAAAATAATTCTTTTTCTCTCTTGTGGATATAAAATAACTCCATTTTTATCAAGTTTACAGAAATATTCCCCAGCAAAATCAAAACTAAATTTTTCATAAGATACCATTCTATGTGCAAAGCTACTATTTGATGATTTGATACCAAAAAGTTCTGCTTCTATAACTTCATCACCTAAGATTACACTTAACCCTCTAATAGGTCTAATAAAGCTATCTTTTAAATCTCCCCATCTCATAGATTTACCAAAATCAAGAGAAGAGATAAACTGATTAATCATCTCATTTAATAAAACTTTTGATTCTTTCCCTTTTTGTTCTTTTTTATAATATAAAACTTCCCCTTTACCTTTATCAATACTACTTAATTCAGATACATCAACTCCACATTTTTTAGCAAAACCAATAGCCGCTGGTGTTGGATTGCCATCTTTATAAGCTATTTTTAGTGGAGCTCCCAACATCTCTTGAATTGTATCATCTTGTGCAATTTTAAACTCTCTATGCCAAAAAACAAGTCTTCTGGGAGTAAAATAAAAGTTAAATTCACATAATAAATTATTCTCTTCTAATATTTTTGCCCATTTTTTTTCACAGTTTGGTAATTCTTTTAAAAATGGTATTGCTGGAAGTTCCTCTACAGCTATTTCTATTAATAATGGTTTAGTCATCTTGCTTATCCTTTTGTTTGTTCATTCTTTCTTCTGCTATTCTTTTTCTTTCTTTATTTTGTTCTACCATTTGTTTATTAAAGCCTCCAATAATAAAAACTAAAAATATAATAAATAATATTAACATAATAGTATCAAGCATATATTACTCCATCTATCCCTTTTAGGGCTATTTGTTCTATTTGATTATCATCTGATATTTTTTGTAAAATTTTACTATCAAACATATAATTTTCAGCAATATTTTGCAAAGTTGAAGCTAAATCTTCTGGTGTTATTATATATTTTACTCCCAAAGCATTACAAAAAATAGCTTCTTTTATATTTGTAATATTTACTATAGAATTGATATTATTGTTTTGACAATATTTTATAATATTTATATCATAATCAAACCAAACATAACTATTTGGTTGAGTTGATTTTATATCATCTATAGAAGATATTGTTTCTATATCTATTGATGGTATATCCAAATGATTTATAATTATCATTTTAGACATTCCTTACTACAATAGTATTTCCCATTGCTAAGTATTGCATCATCTTTTGTAACAAATGTATTGCAAGTAGGGCATTGAATCATAATATCTTCATCTTCATTGGTTGTATTGATTTGATTGTTTTTTTTAAAAAACAAAATATATACTACATAAATAATAGCAGCTAATGTTAGTAACTTAAATATCATTAAAATAATCCTTCTCTTTTTATATATAGATAGTTTCTATATTGTGTTGTGTTGATGATTTGATAATTTTTGAGTTTTGCATCTTCAACTTCTTCTTGACATAAACTACCTTTATAAAAAAGATACTCACTATTTGCAGATGATATATGGGAAGTTAAAGAGAGTAATAAAGATGTATTTGTTACAGCTCTTGATGTTATTAGGTCATAATTGGCAGGTTTTATCTCTTGTACTCTTTTGCTTATTATTTCAACATTATCTAAATTTAAAGTATTTTTTACAAAGTTTAAAAAAGCAACTCTTTTTGCTTTTGGTTCTATAAGTGTTGCTTTTGTATCTGGTTTTGCAATAGCAAGTAACATACCTGGATATCCCGCACCTGTACCTATATCAGCAAATGATTCAAATGGATTTAAAAAACTCAAAGGGTATATGCTATCATAAATATTTTCTTCTATAATATCAGGTTTCAAAGCCTTAAAAGATGTAAAATTATGCACAGCTCCCCACTCTTGCAACAAAGAACTAAAAGTTTCACATCTTTGATAAAATATATCATCAAAGTTAAGATTGATACTAGAGAGTTTTTGTTTTAAAGTTGGATTATTCATTATAATAAATGGTGCATTTTCTCTTTTTTTACTTGTAGATAGCTTTTGTTTTGCTCTGTTTTACCTACTATTATAGGTATTCTTTTGACTATTTCTACTTTTAGGTCATTTAATTTATGTGGATTATTACTTAGTAGATTGATTTTGTCTTTTTTAAAATAATCAAAAATAAAATCAACAATATCGTAAGTTCTTTCATCATCCAAAAACCCAAGTTGATGATTTGCTTCAACTGTATCAAAACCTTGATCTTGAAGATTATAAGCATTTACTTTATTAAGCAATCCTATATTTCTACCCTCTTGTCTTAAGTATATTACCATACCACCATGTTCATTGATATAATCAAGTGCAAAATTTAGTTGTGCTTGACAATCACATTTGATACTTCCTATTGCATCTCCTGTAAGACATTCACTATGAATCCTTACATTTGGGGTGTCATTGTCAATAGTATCTTTTGTATAAATAACAAGATGTTCTTTAATCCCCTCTTTAAAAGATTGAATTAAAAAATCACCATGTTTAGTTGGTAAATTTGCTACTTTTGAAATTTCTATATCCATAAATTTATTATCCTAAATATTTGATGTGGATTTTATCTAAAATTCACTTTTATATAACTTATTTTTTTAATATCTCTTTAATTTGTTCTTCATTGATAATATCTTCATCATATTTTACTACAACTAAATTTTCTGTATCATTGATATACCACTCTTTACAACCCTCAATAGAGTGTAAATCTTGATGTTTTGTATGATCTGTATCATCTATATGGATATATGCTATTTTTGTTTTTGCAGGGTTTTCAAGAGTTATAATCATAATAGCCCATAAAATACATAAAACAATAATACCATAAGAAATAGTTGCAAGAGATGTGATATCAAGTAACATACCACCTATAAAACCACCTATAAATGTTCCAAAATATCCAAAACTATTAAAAATACCAAGAACTTGTCCTCTTTGGTGTACTTTTGCATATTTACTTGCAAGTGATTGCATAATCGGTTCTTGTAGGTTAAATCCTATAAAAAATACAATAATACCAGCAGAAAATAACATTTGTGTTGAACTCATACCTATAATAAGATATGAAATAGCAAGTGCAACAATACCTAACAATAAAATAAGTTTAAATTTACCTTTTTTTTCTGCAAGCATAGCAGCAGGTCCCATTGTTAAAATTCCAACTACCATAGATGGAAGATATATTTTATATAACTCACTCATCTCCCAACCATAAGTTTTTGTTAAAACAATAGGGATAATCATAAATGCAAATGTCATCATACCTTTTACAAGCATATTTGTTATATTCATTTTAATAAGGTTTTTATTACCAAACATACTAAATTTATCATGTTCTAAATAAGTATGTTTTATTTTTGGAGGATCTGGTACAAATTTGATTAAAATAAATATAGAAAAAATAGCTAAAAAGCAAACAAAGAAAAATAAAGCAGGTACTCCTACACTTGAAGCAATAGCAGGACCACTTACCATAGATAGTGCAAAAGCTAAGCCTATACTTCCACCCATAATAGCCATAGCTTTTGCTCTCTCTTCCTCTTTTACAACATCACTGATTGTTGCAGTTATAACTGAACCTATAGCTCCTGCACCTTGAAGTAATCGCCCAATAAGTAAAGTATAAACATCAGTTGCTATTCCTGCTACTAATGAACCAATAGCAAAAATAATAAGTCCAACTATAATAGTTTTTTTTCTCCCTATTTTATCACTTATCATTCCAAATGGTACTTGAAATAACATTTGAGTAATTGCATATCCACCTATGATGATACCAACCATAGTATGACTAGATCCTGGCATATCAAGTGCATATATTGATAATACAGGTAAAACTATAAAAAGTCCAAACATTCTTAATGAAATAATCGCATTAAGAGGCATAATTTTTTTAAACATATTTCTCTCCTACAAATAGATTTCGTATTATAACACTTTTTTAACAAAGAAGTCTTAGAGTAAGTTAAAAAAATCATTTTAACACTCTTTATTTAGGAATAAATAGAATATTATGGTATAATTATAAAAAAATATTATAAAAGGTATAAAATTTATGAGTGAATTTTTAACAGATAGTAGTTTACCAAATGCACATCCTGTCAAAGCATATCAGGATGAAAATATTTTAATATCAAATATTATTCAACAAATACAACAGTTAAATATTGTAGAAAATTATGAACAATTTTTAGAATTATTTGATAAACTTTGTACTGTAGAGAAACATTATGCAAGAAAAGAGAATCAACTTTTCCCATATCTTGAAAAATATGGATGGACAAGTCCTAGTCAAAATATGTGGGCTTTTCATGATCAAATAAGAGATATTATTAGAGAATTAAAAAAACAGATAAAAACTAAAGATATACCAACTATAATGCAAACATTAGAAGAGTTATTTAGAAATATTTTTCATCTTATGCAAGTAGAAGAACAAAGATTATTGCCAAATGCATTAAATATGTTAAGTGAAGATGATTGGATAGAGATACGAAAAGGGGATGATGAGATTGGTTGGATGTTGGATCTTGCACCTGCAAATTATCCACAAAATGAATATATCCATCCAAGTGCTGATACCAAAAAACGAAAATTACCTTTTTCTATTGATGATAGAGTTAAACTTGATGAGGGGTATATGTTACCAGAACAAATAAAACTTATGCTTCAGTTTATGCCTGTAGATATAACTTATGTAGATGAAAATGATGTTGTTATTTTTTATAACCGTGGAGATAAAAGGGTATTTCCAAGAAGTGCAGGGATTATAGGTAGAGAAGTTAAATTTTGTCATCCACCAAAAAGTGTAGATATGGTTTTGGAAATTTTACAAGAATTTAAAGCTGGTAGAAAAGATGAAGCAGAATTTTGGATAGAATTTAAAGAAAAATTTATCCATATAAGATATTTTGCTATTAGAGATGAAGAAAATAATTACAAAGGTGTAATAGAGATGAGTCAAGATGTGACTGAAATTAGAAATTTAAAAGGGCAAAAACGGTTATTGGATTGGGATTAGCAATAAAATCTTAAGAAATTTTAAAATTTAGCTTAAAAACTCTTTAAATTTTTTAAATTTTATGCTACAATCCGATTTTTAAAACATGGACACAACAAAAAAGGACATTATATATGAGAATATTAATTGTAGAAGATGAGAGTACATTAAATAGAACTCTTCAAGAAGGACTTCAAGATTTTGGATATCAAGTAGATATTGCAGAAAATTTCAAAGATGCAGAATATTTTATTGATATTAGAAATTATGATTTAGTTTTAACAGATTGGATGTTACCAGATGGTGATGGGTTAGAATTAACTAAAATTGTTAAAAATAGAAGTGCAAGAACATCTGTTGTAGTTGTAAGTGCAAGAGATGACAAAGATAGTGAGATCAAAGCTCTTAAAACTGGTGCAGATGATTATATCAAGAAACCATTTGATTTTGATGTATTACTTGCAAGAATTGAATGTAGATTAAGATTTGGTGGAACAAGTGTTATTAAAATAGATGATTTAGCGATCAATCCAGATGAAGAAAAAATTATGTATGAGGGTGTAGAGATAGAACTAAAAGGTAAACCTTTTGAAGTTTTAACACACTTAGCAAGACATAGAGATCAAATTGTTTCAAAAGAACAACTTCTTGATGCAATATGGGAAGAACCTGAATTAGTTACTCCAAATGTAATTGAAGTTGCTATTAATCAAATTAGACAAAAAATGGATAAACCATTAAATATATCTACAATAGAAACAATTAGAAGAAGAGGGTATAGATTTTGTTATCCTCCAAAAGATGATGAATTTGTAGATTAATATGAATACAAGAAGTATCTATCAACAGTTTTCTTTTAAGCTGATATTTGCTACTTCTTTATTTGTTATTGTAATTTCCTTTTTATTTTATGGATTTACCAAAACAACTGTTTATGAAGAAGTTGGTGATAATCTAATAAAAAAAGCGAAATTAATCAAAGAAGCAAGTATTAACTCAATATTATCAAAGGAGCAATTAAAAGTTATAATTGCTGATAATATTGAAGTTGATCTTATAACTTTGCCACATCAAACTCTTATAACTGTAAGAGAATTTAGAACTAAAAATCAACATTTTATAGAAGTATTATACCCTTTTGATAAATCAACCAATAGTTATATCAAAGTTGTTCAAAATATAGATAATGTAGATAAAATGATACATAAGATTTTTAGTAATGTTATTATTTTAGCAGCAGCTGGATTAATTTTGGTTATTTTATATGCCTTAGCTGTTTCTAAAACACTTTTATTTCCAATTTTAAATATAACCAATAAACTTTCAAATATGAATGAAAACTCTTTAACTACAATTGAAACAAAAAAACTACCTATAGAGTTTCATCCTTTGGCAAATTCTATTAATAGTTTAACCAACAAAATTCAAATGTATGTAAAATATCAAAAAGAGTTATTTATAGGTGCTGCACATGAACTAAAAACTCCACTTGCTGTTATGAAATTAAAAAGTGAAGTGGTGCTGTTAAAAGATAGACCAATTGAAAAATACAAAGATACATTAAAATTAGTTATTAGTGAGATTGATGGTATGAATAGTATGGTAAGTTCTATTTTAGATATAGGAAGACAAGAGGGAGCTCAATTTGAAAAGCCTATAGAGATGGATATTATAGAATTTATAACCAATAAAGTGAATAATTATAAATTATTAGCAAAAGAGAAAAAAATTACTATTGATTTTAGATGTGAGATTGAAAAATTTATAACTATTATCCAACCAACACTAATAAATCAAATTTTACAAAATTTTGTACAAAATAGCATTAAATTTACCCCTGAAAATAAAACAATTATCATTGAAGTAAAACAAGATGAAAAATCTATTATTATTAATATAATAGATGAGGGGATTGGTATAGATGAATCTATTGATTTATTTGCACCATTTAAAAGAATAGGAAATCAAAAAGGTGCTGGGCTTGGATTGTATCTTGCAAAAAGTGCTTCTGATGCTATTGGAGCTAATATTTCACTCAAAAATAGAACAGATGGAGTAAGTGGAACAGTAGCTTGTTTAAAGTTATATAAAAATCCAACTTGTAAATTATAAAAATTTATTTCCTTAAGTTGATATAAACTATTTTATGATACTATTTCAAATTAATACCAAATAAAAGGTTAAATATTGAAAAATTTAGTTATCGTCGAATCACCAGCAAAAGCAAGAACTATCACAAAATTTTTAGGCAAAGAATATACCGTTATGGCTTCTATGGGGCATGTAAGGGATTTGCCAAAATCATCTTTGGGATTTGATCCTGATAATAATTTTAAACCAAAATATCAAATAAGTAGAGATAAAACAAAAGTTATAGCTGATTTGAAAAAGCATATCGATAAAAATACAACTATCTATCTAGCAGCCGATGAGGATAGAGAGGGGGAAGCTATAGCTTGGCATTTAATCCCTGCACTAAAAATAGAAAAAAATCCTATAAAAAGAATTGTATTTCATGAGATTACCAAAGGTGCTATTTTAGATGCTTTAAAACACCCAAGAGAAGTAGATCAAAACTTAGTAGATGCTCAACAAGCAAGAAGAATTTTAGATAGAGCTGTGGGGTATAAACTTTCTCCACTTCTTTGGAAAAAAGTTAGATATGGATTAAGTGCAGGTAGAGTACAAAGTGTTGCTGTTCGGATTATAGTAGAGAGAGAAAGAGAAATTCAAGCTTTTAAACCAGAAGAGTTTTGGAAAATCAAGGCTAATTTTATCAATCCATCTTTTAGAGCTGAATTATCAAAAGTTAATGGAAAAAATAAAAAAATAAAAACAGAACAAGAAGCTTTAACTATAAAAACTTCTTGTGAAAATAATGACTTTATATTAGATGAGATAGAAGAGAAACAAAGCAAAAGAAATCCCGCAGCACCATTTACAACATCAACTTTACAACAAGAAGCAAGTAGAAAAGCTGGATTTGGTGTAAAACAAACTATGATTGTAGCTCAACAATTATATGAAGGTAGTGTAAATGTTCCAAATCATACAGGTGGTTTAATTACATATATGAGAACAGATAGTGTAAATCTAAGTTCAACTGCAACTTCTATGGCAAAAGAGGTTATAGAATTAGAATATGGCAAAGAATATACTTTATCTAAACCAAGAGTTTACAGAAGTAAAGCAAAAGGAGCTCAAGAAGCACATGAAGCTATTCGTCCTGTAAATATGCATCTAAAACCAAGTGATATTCAACCATATTTGGATAATGCACAATTCAAATTATATAGTTTAATATGGAAAAGAACAATAGCAACACAAATGGCACAAGCAATTGTAGCAAATACAACTTATAAGATAAAAGCTGGAGAAGAGTATAAATATCAATTTGAAGCAAAAGGTACAAAAATAGTATTTGCTGGATTTATGAAAGCTTATACAGAAGGTAGTGATGATCCAGAAGCAGCGATTGATAATACAGAAAAGTTTCTTCCAAATATAAAAAAAGGAACTATTTTAGAAAAAGAGTCTATTTTAGCTGAACAAAATTTTACAAAACCACCTGCTAGATATACAGAAGCTAGTTTGGTAAAAAAACTTGAAACAGAAGGAATAGGGCGACCATCTACTTATGCACCTACTATATCTACAATACAAGCAAGAGATTATGTTGTAAAAACAGAAGATAAAAAACTAGCTCCTGCTCCTATAGGGGAAGTTGTAAATGATTTTTTAGTAGAACATTTTCCAGATATTGTTGATCTTGGTTTTACAGCAAAAGTTGAAGAGGAATTTGATGAAATTGCAGAGGGTAAAATAGCTTGGCAAACTGTTATGCAAAATTTTTATGATAGTTTTGTAAAAAGAATTGAAGAGAAAGAAGAAAATGCACCACGAGCTCAATTTGCACAAGCAAGAGAGTTAGGAGTTGATCCACAAACTGGTAAAAAAGTTTATGCAAGTACAGGAAGATATGGGGCTTTTGTACAACTTGGACATAAAGATGATGTAGATGAAAATGGTAAAGAGATTAAACCAAAATTTGCAAGTTTAACTAAAAATCAAAGTGTAGATAAAATCACTTTAGATGAGGCACTTGTATTATTACAACTTCCAAAAGTATTAGGACAAGATGAAAATGGAAACGATGTTAAAGTAAATATTGGAAGATTTGGACCATATATACAAATCAAATCTGAATATTTTAGTTTAAAAACAGATGATCCTTATACTATAACTTTACAAAGAGCTTTGGAAGTTGTAAAAGAGTTAAAAGAAGCAAAAGAAAAAGCTTTGATAAAAGATTTCCCTGAAGCTAAAATACAGATTTTAAATGGACGATATGGAGCTTATATAAAAGAGGGTAGAAAAAACTATAAACTTCCTAAAAATCTTGATGAACAAGATATAAAAGCTCTAAGTTTAGAAGAGGTAAAAGAGATTATAAAAAATCAACCTACCAAAAAGAAAGCAGCAAAAAAGAAAACAAAATGAAAATAGCTATTTTATCTGATAGTCATAGAAAAACTGAATATACAAAAGAAACTATTGCTAGACTTAAAAGTTTTGGAGCAGAATATTTAGTACATGCAGGGGATTTGGAACTTAAAGAACATTTAGATATTTTAAAAGATTCAAATTTACCTTATGTAGCTGTTTTTGGTAATAATGATTACAATCTAATCCAATATGCAAATCAATACAATATAAAAAAAGAGCCATATTATTTTAAAATAAAAGATTATAAATTTAAACTTATGCATTTGCCATATTACCTTACGGGGGATACTGATATTGTGATTTCTGGACATACTCATATTTTTGAACATAGTTATATAAATGATACGGTATTTATAAATCCAGGTGAGATATGTGCAAGGGAACAGCCAATTATAAGTGCTGTTTTATTGGAGATTACAGATAATAAATATATTATTAATAGACATACTAAAGATATCAATTCAACACAATGGGAAATAGAAGAGTTTATTTATGATAAATAAAGTATATCTATGTGCAATTTGCAATATTCAAAGTGGTACTTGTAGTGAAGATTGTAAATTTTGCACTCAAAGTGTGAAATATAAAGCAAAAATACAAAGATACAAAAACAAACCTATACAAGAGATTATAAAAGAAGCAAAAATTGCAAGAGCAAATAAAGCAGTAGGGTATTGTCTGGTTACAGCTGGTTTAGGACTTGATGATAATAAAATTGAATTTCTTTGTAATATTGCTTACGAATTACAAAAAGAAGTACCTGATCTAAATTTAATAGGTTGCAATGGTATTGCTACTATTGAGCAGCTAAAAGAGCTTAAAAAAGCTGGTATTATGAATTATAATCATAATCTTGAAACATCAAAAGAGTATTATCATAATATTTGTTCAACTCATGATTGGGATAGTAGATATCAAACCTGCCTAAATGTTAATAAAGTTGGATTAGGATTATTATCTGGTGGTATTTTTGGTATGGGTGAAAGTTATGAAGATAGGATTTCTATGCTTAAAAGTTTAAAATCCTTAAATCCAAAAACTACCCCTTTGAATTTTTTTATTCCAAATGATGCTTTACCTATTACTTCAAATAGTTTAACAATACAAGAAGCTTTTGATATGATAAAAATTTCAAGAGAAATTCTTGGTGATGATGTAAGATTAATGGTTGCAGGTGGTAGAGAATATATATTTAAAGATCGACAATATGAGATTTTTCATTATGGTGCAAATTCTATAGTTATAGGCAATTATCTCACGACCAATGGTAAAACAGCATCTAAAGATTTGGAAGAATTAACAAAATTGGGTATAGAACCAATTAAATTTTTATAAAGTATTAATATGACAAATGAAGTTTCTATTATATTAATTTTAAGTATTATAATTTTTATATCTCCACTTTTATCTAAAATTACAAAAATTCCCACTATACCTATTGAAATTATTTTAGGTAGTATCTCAATGAGTTTTGGTTTTATTGAATCAAATCATATCTTTAAACTTGTTGCAGAACTTGGATTTTTATATTTAATGTTTTTAGCTGGACTTGAAGTTGATTTAAAAAAACTATTTAAACTAGATAAAAATATTTTAAAAAAAGGGCTTTTATATACTTTTTTATTATATTTGATTTCTACTGTATTTTGTTTTTATTTTGATTTAGCAAAAATTTTTATAGTTACTATTCCACTTATATCTATAGGTTTATTAGCTTCACTTAAAAAAGAGTATGGGGAACAAGATTGGATTAATTTAGCTATTATTATAGGGCTTATAGGGGAGATAGTTTCTATTATTGTTCTTACTATTGTAAGTGCAAGGCTTGAATTTGGATTGGGAACAGAGTTTTACTATACTTTAATCGAACTAGCAGTGGTATTTCTTGCAATGGGATTATTTTACAAGCTTTTTCATAATCTTATTTGGTGGTATCCTGAGATCAAAACATATCTTATGCCAAAATTTGATACACAAGAACAAGATATAAGAGTTTCTATGGCAATTTTCTTTTTGGTAATTGCTTTAATGTTGCATCTGCATTTAGAAGTTGCTCTTGGATCGTTTATTGCAGGGGTATTTATAGCTACATTTTTTACTCATAATATAGAACTACCAACAAAGCTTGAACATTTTGGATTTGGTTGGCTTGTTCCCATTTTCTTTGTTTATATTGGTACATCATTTGAATTACAAGCATTACAGCTACCAAATCTAATATCTTATGCTTTTTTATTGACTTTTGGAATGATTTTATTAAGAATAGTTACTTCACTTATCTTTTTTAAGGAATTAAAATTTAAAAAACTATTTTTATTTGCATTATCACATTCTATGCCATTAACTTTAATTGTTGCTGTTGCAACTCTTGCACATCAATCACATTCTATTACACAGTTTTATTATTATGTATTTATTTTAAGTGCTATTTTGGAAGTTATTGTTTCTATGTTGTTGATTAGAATTTTTAAAGTAGTAGATAAAAAAGTGAGTTAAAACTCACTTTTATTTTAAAGTTTATTAAGAGAGTTCAAATCACTAAAAGCTATCTCTAGTCTAGCTATTAAGCTTAATTGTCCTGCTCTTAACCAAACTCTAGGATCATAGTATTTTTTATTTGGTTTATCTTCCCCCTCAGGGTTTCCAATTTGTCCTTGTAGGTAGTCATGATTTTCTTGTTCAAATTTTCTTACACCATCCCAAAAAGCCCATTGTGTATCTGTATCTATATTCATTTTGATTACACCATAAGATACTGCTTCTTTAATCTCTTCAATTGTACTTCCACTTCCACCGTGAAATACAAAATTTACAGGTTTTTCATCGCAAGATAATTTTTCTGCAATATATTTTTGAGAATTATCTAAAATAGATGGAGTTAAAACAACATTTCCTGGTTTATATACACCATGTACATTTCCAAAAGAAGCTGCAATTGTAAAGTTTGGATTAATTTTATTTAATCTTTCATAAGCATATAAAACTTCACTTGGTTGAGTATAAAGTAGGGCATTATCTACATCACTATTATCAACACCATCTTCTTCTCCACCTGTAATACCAAGCTCTATTTCTATCATCATATCAAGTTTTGCCATTTTTTCAAAATACTCTACACAAGTATCAAGGTTTTGTTCAAGTGGTTCTTCACTTAGATCCAACATATGAGATGTAAAAAGTGGTCTTCCTGTTACTTCAAAACTTTTTTGACTAGCTTCAATTAAACCATCTATCCAAGGAAGTAATTTTCTTGCTGCATGATCTGTATGAAGTACAACAGGAACTCCATAAGCTTTTGCCATAAGGTGGATATGTTGAGCTCCACTAATTGCTCCTAAAATAGAAGCATTTGGTGCTTTACACCCTTTACCAGCAAAAAAAGTAGCCCCACCATTACTAAATTGTAAGATTATTGGAGAATTAACTTTTGCAGCCGCTTCAAGTACACCATTTACTGATTCTGTATTTACAACATTAACAGCAGGTATTGCAAAATTGTTTTGTTTTGCATAATCAA
>Ga0256828_1001704_pt1 | contig 13510 bp, 20 predicted proteins | sample CV88metaG_FD_185993 | JGI IMG/M metagenome (GOLD analysis project Ga0256828, IMG submission 185993) | Hydrothermal vent microbial communities from East Pacific Rise, Pacific Ocean - CV88 | ecosystem: Environmental > Aquatic > Marine > Hydrothermal vents | place: Pacific Ocean: East Pacific Rise... | reverse complement strand
CTATTAGTATTTAGATAAGCTGTAAATGACGGAGCAATTACATCTTTATCTTTCTTAGATTTATTAAGATAATTTAATAACGTAGAAGTTTTCTTAAATTTATCAAAATTCTCTTCTCTTTCATAATACTCTATCTTTGGATTCTTAATAGAAGAGTCTTTAAGAATTTGATCTACATATACTCTAGCCTCAACTTTAGACATTCCTGTTCTTTTAGAGACATATTTTGCACAGCCAATTCTATATTCTTCTAATGGATTCATATACTGTTTATATTCTTTAATATTTTCATGTATAAAAGGATTATAACTCATCAATCTTTCCTTTTAGTTTAGTCAGATAAATAATAAATATGAAAAAGAAAAAAAAAAAGGATCAACAAGGAGAACATTGTTCTCCTTGTAAACTATTTAAGTAGGTCTTTTAAAGACACACCTAGATTCGGTATCAACTCGAAAAATATATAATGTACTTCTTTTAAAGAATCTAAACTTAATTCCTCATCTAATAAATCAATAATGTCGTTAGCTAGAACAATTATATGTTCTTTATTTATGATTTCTTTTTTAGACGGTTCTAAGTTTAAATACGGATAATTCGTATAAATTTCTTTATTGAACTTGCCTAAGAATTTTAGACTTAATAAGGTTAAGCTATATAACATTTTATCACTATACGAAAAACCATTAGTATAAGTTAAAGTGTTAATGTTATTAACGAGTTCTAGATTATAATTTTTAATTGTCTTTTTAATAAAATTTATATTAACATCAGTTTCTTTATATGTTAACTTTATATGTTTAAATTTCTCTTCTAAAAGTTCTAAGATTTTTTCATCACGCATAATAAGTCCTAAACCGTAACAGATTCTAAACTTTCAGCTATTTTACTTTCAAGTTCTTTAAATTTCTCACTTACAGATTTTGCGTCTTTATTTTTTGTAGCGATAATTTTCGGCTTACTCTCTTCGTCTTTATGTTCTTTATAAATGTTAACATTTAGTTCATCATCAAGACGATAAGGTGCATTAACAGATACTTTTTGAATATTGCCTTCTTGGAAATTCTTAAGAGCTATATTAACTCCTTCTTCTGTTACTTGTTCTACATATTTATCTTCCCACTCATATATCTTCTTAAGTGTTTTCTCATCAACAGGAGCTCCTGAAATGAATGCCTTATCATCTACTGTAGCTACTATTGTATCTTCTATAGTTTCTGTATTTGTAAATTTTATTTTTGCCATTGAATATCCTTTATGTATTTTTTTTTTATGAACAAATCTTAATACTAGAGAACATATGTTCTCTAGTATCTTATGAATAAAGTGGGTCGTAGTATGTCGGAGTATGCGCAAATCCATTGTTAATATTAGATTGTGTTAATGCACCAAAGCCTCTATCAAATCCTACTGAACTAAATGCATTTCTTGTAAAGTCAAGTGTATAAGCATCAGCTACAATATATGGATCATCAAGTCTTGGTCTAAATCCACATCTATGTAGAGCTTCAATCATTGCTTGTACTACTGCTGGATTTAGAGTACATCTCCATTTCTCTCCAACAATATATGCGTCAATACCAAGATCATCATATAGCTCTAAAGATCCGTAATAACTCATGCTAGGATCAATTTGTGTATGGAGATACTTAGTCAACGGAAGCATATAGTCTTTTGGTTTAGTATTTATAATGCTAGCTGAGTCAATTCTATCAAGTGCTTTCTCTTCACCTGTTTTGTGATCTTTATAATAACCAACAGGTAATTTTACTGCTCTCAAGAATAAAGGTTGACTACCGTCAAAAACTTTACTGAATTCTCCATCTGTTAAATCATTAAATGTATTATAACAATCTTGTTCAGCTTGTTTATCACGTTTTGCTGCTGCAGCCAATAAAGCATTTGCGTTTGTTATACTTGTTCCATGCGTTACAAAGTCTACACTAAGTACTATTACTCTGTTGATCATTTGTTTAATAACTGAACTAGCATTATCTGTTTTATCAAACTTCATTCCTGCTAGCTTATTAAACTCTTTGATTTGTTCAGGATTACTTAAAATAGGTTTAATCCAATTATCATTTTCTATCAAAGCAGTAGCTGACGCAATAGCTAATAAATTTTCACCAAGAGTCATGGATCTAGTTTCAATCTCATTGATAACTATATTAGGACTAAATCCAATTAGTTCGTTAGGATTATTTGGTTCGAAATACTTTTCAGGTAAGATGTTTATAAAACCTGTTGCACTAGCTATGATAGGTGTTCCTGGATTAAGAATAGAATCAAGTCCTTCACCCTCTGGAGCTATGGTTTCAAGAGCCCATTCTGTTCTCATTGGAATTCTGTTTAGATCTGTAGAATCAGATGTCAGACTATAAAGTTCAAGTTGGAAATCTTTTCTATTTTGTTCCAATTTATGTTTAATAGCCTTTAGAGAATCCTCGATAATCTCACCATTATCTTTTAGAGAAGCATAGTACGGAAGATTGTAAGCAAGTACAGCTCTTTCTATAATATCTTCTTCTGAAAGTTCTAGATTATTAGGAACAGATATAATGAATGGTACTAATCTATTAAAATTACCATAAGATTCTTGAAGATCAATTTTAATAATTTCTTTAGCTTCATTAAATTTAGATGTTATTGCACTAGCGATATTCTGTGGAATAAATCTTATGTCTCTTGTTTGCTTAAACTTAGGTATAACATCCATAGTTCTAAACCCCGTACCGTCTTCAGCAATCATAAATGTACAATATAATGTATTGTTACTTGTAAATCCAATTACACCTAGATTACCGAATATATTCGCTTTAACATCTGTTTTACCTTGTTCTTTATAGAACTTGATAATTCCAGATATCAGTTCCTTTAGAAGTGTGTTGCCCCTGTTATTACGATTTAGTGCGCCTCTAACGCGAGTACCTGTATGGACTCTATTAAAACTATTAGTAGTACCACCTTGTTGAGCTTCAGCTGTATTCTCTGTGGTATTTTTAACTTTTTCTAATGGCATTATATATCCTTTTTAGTTATTTAACGTTAAACAACCGCCAAAGTTGTTCAATATTATAATATGAAATTAAATATTTTTGTAGAACAAAAATAAAGACTTTCGTATAAAACCAGTTGGATGTCAAAAGACATCCGTTATAGAATAATAATATTCTATCAATATAATAATAACTATAAAAAAAAATACTTATGATAGAGAAATCTATCATAAGTTATTAGGAAACATTGTAGTAACTAAACTATTCATTTGTAAATCATTAGCAAAGTAAGTTGTTTTTCTCCATTTGCTTTCGAAATATTCTAGATACTGTTCATTAGCGTCCGAAAATTCTTCTATCTTAGATTTTATCACGCCTAAATCGTGACCGTATGTAAGTTTACCGGAATCCATTTTAATTATTGTTCTATTGTAAATATCAGCTTTTATAGCTAAAAGAGCTAACTTAGCAAAAACCATATACGCTCTAGTATTAAGGTTGCTCATTAAATTCTGATTTTCTATTACAAGTTTAGCTACCGTCCCATCTAAATTACTTATGTTCTCCATTATATGTATGGTTCTTTCACCTATGATCGAAATATTAGCTGTGACATCGACATAAAATGAACTATCTATATTAGTCATAATTCTATTAGTCGAACCTAATAAACTATTAATGTCTGCATCAAAACCTTTATAATCAAATCCGGTTTCACTTATAGTATTATCTTGTACAATACTATGGACAGATAGAATTTTGTTATCTCCTAAGACATCTTTAGGAATAGTTATTATTTTATTATTAAATTCATCTTTTTCAATAACCATACTCTCTGACAATCTTAGATATGCTGTAATACCAGCGACTATATTAGAATCTACAAGACAAGTTCTTTTTATGACTCCTTCTATGATGGATTCTATAGATTCCACTTGTCCATATTCTTCTAAATACGCATAATTTAATATTTCTTTCGGTATAAATCTTTTTATAAAGTTTATACTATACGTTATTACATTCATTTTATTTCTCCTACTAATAGTGTTGTTTCATCAAATAGTTTATAAACAAGATTAGATAGTTCTATTGTTTTATAATCTATTTTATCTAAATATTTATTATGTTTAATATCTCTAAGTATAAATTTAAGATCTATGATTATTCCATTATTTTTTTTGTATCCTTCGTTTCCTAATAGGTTAATAAGTTTTGTTAAAATATATGAAATAAATATAAAGTAAACCCAATAGTTTTGAGCGTTAACTAAGAATTTATCAAATCTTAGCTTTTCATACATATCTTCATAAACTAAAGACGGTATATTTTTTAGAATTTCTTCATAATAACTATTCGTATTTCTAAATTTAGAATTTAATTTAGAAACCATATCATTTATTTGTTTATCATAGTTTCTTACTCCAAATGGATGTTTAGGAATACTATCTTCTACTAAAGGATTAAAGAATCTATTTAATATACTCCAATCAACTAGATCTTTAATCATATTAGTATATACGATTTGATATACAAAAATTTGAACAGGATTAGAATATCCTTCGTAAATTCTATCCTCTGACCATTTTTTATATTGTGCAATCATAGCTTGTAAATCTATCATTATTATGAAGTTATTCTTTTTAACCTTAGTTAAGTGGTTCATAGATAAATCCGTATAGTCTGTAAATAATATCTTACAAACATTAAGATTTAAATCATTATAAGCGTCAAATGGATTTAGAAATGAATGTTCTAAAAGTATAGTTGTTTCACCAATAAGATTGGTAAATACTTTTCCTTGATTGATTTCAGAAGTTAAACCTAGGAACTTAGCTTTATATTTGTAATCTATAGAAACTAAATCAAGAATCTCATATATAGATTTTTCCATATCAGGAATTGTTTGCTTAATAAGTCTAACAAATATATTTTTATTGTTAACAATACCTTCTCTTGTTTTATAGTAAGAATCTATTAAATCTAGATCATCTAAGATATATTTTTTTATATTTATAAATTCCGAAACTTTATTGATAGAATAATTAGCTCGAACTTTTTCAGTTAAGAATTTCATTTTAATCCTTTTATAGGTAATCAAAAAAAAAACCATAGAACGATTACTAGGTAATCGTTCTATATGTGAATTTTAATGTCTTATCATTTATTAATAATACATTAAGTTCTTTTTGCCTATTAAACAGAAGACTTATTTCATTCTTATTTTCAACTATTTTTAGTAAAGGTAAGTTTCGTTTTAAACTAAACGATCTTCTTTCTAATAAAATACTCTTAAAGAACATACCAAAATATGTAGTATTTTCATAAAGATCAAAAGATATTAAATGGTTATTCTTTTTTATTTTAACACATATAGATTTTTTTATAAAGAATAATTTTCTTTCTCTCTTTAATTCATAATATTTTAACATTTTAAAAAATCCTTATAATGTTATGACCTTTTTATTAGTTATCTTATATCCGTTTTCATTTAGAAGCTCTATAATTCTATCAGGGTCTGATGTATTTAAATCAGATAACGTAATACTAAGGTTAACTCTATCAACTTCTTCTATAGAAGAAACTTCTATCCATTTCTCCAAAAGATACACAGGACTATTATTTACATCAGTAAATAACATAACTCTTTCTTTTTCGACATTTAAGTTAAAATCTCCAGTTTCTACACTAACCTTTGTAGAAAGTAACTGAAGTTTAACTTTAATATTCTCAGGGAGAGCTAGTCCTAAAGTTGTTTGTATAAGTCTTAAAGATGTATATGTATCACCAATTGTTATTGGAGCTACGGTTCTAAAATTATAAACACTACCTTCTATCATTATTTAGTCCTTTTATAATCTACTTCTAAGCTATCTTCAGGACAATAACAATAAGGCTTAATAATATGTACTGATTTTGTGAGTTTATTTTTGATATTTAGTATACCTTCAAAATTTAATATATCTACCTCATCAAATTTCTGAGTAGGCAAAGAAATTACGTACTCATTAGATCCTTTAGGAATAAGGTTTACCTTAAATAAACCTAAAATATTCATAGTCTTATACATTTTAAAATTAACACCTCTTAGTCTTGGTTCTTTATGATTTGTTTTTAAGAACTCTGCTTCTATTTTGTATTCTTTAGTATAAAGTAGAAAGTTTTTCTTTTCTGTTTTTATGATCATTTGTTCTCCTTAATGTTAAGTATAATCATATTTGTATTTATAGTTTCTATATAAATATCTGATGACTTTGAAAGATTAAATTTAGAACTAAAGTATATAGATGCATCATATATAGTTAAAGATAATTTACAAAGATCGTCTTCAGATATTTCTAAAAAACTTTTATCAGATATAAAAATGTTTAACTTTGAAGTTAAAGTTTTTAATCTCTGTACCTCATCAATCAAAGATATTTCAATAGCTATTTCATAGAGATTATGCAAATAGTTTGGATCTCTTATATTGTATTTAAATAAGACATGCTTAAATGATTCTTCATATCTATCTAAATTATCGATTATGACTCTTATTCTATCCACGGTGGTTTATCCTCCTCTAATTTATAGATTATAAAATCTTTAATACGTTTATCAAAAACAATTAGCGTATCTCTATAATCAACTCTTTTTAAAGTATTTTCTATTATATTAATAAAAATATTTATTATAGTTTTATCAATATTAGATTTTACAATAAAATCATTTATATGTTTATTTCTAATCCTATTAGTTATCTTTTTCTTATTTATAAGAAAAACTAAATCTATAAGTTTATTGAAAAAATGATCTATAAAATTATCACCATATTTTTTAATAACCTTATGCAAATGTTTCTTATTAAATTTAAAAACTAAATACAATTTATATCCCTTAAATATATGTTATCGTTTAAACATAATTCTTTACATGTATCGCTATTAGAGAATATGTTTGTGAAAATATAAAACATGTCATTATATATACATGAATAAGGTTGAAAATTTATATATTTTAGTTTATAAAATATAATATCTTTTTCTTTCTTAGTTTTATGAGTCAAGATTTTATCTAACTTATCTTTTCTAATTAGAAAATTTCCCGGTTGTTCTTCTTTTAAAATTTTAATTATTTTTTCAATTGTTTTCATTGTGATACCTCTATTAGGATTAATTTATAATCATTTATGTTATGAAAGATATAAAAATTATAATCTTTTAAAAAGATTTTAAATCGCTCATATATATCCTTGATAAAATTTACAAATTCTAAACTTCTTGTAAATCTTGTATCTTCATAGTACTCTCCTTCTAGATTTTCTATTACATAAGAAATATATTCATCAAAATTTTCAAAATGATAATTATAAGTTTCAATCATAAACTCTATAATTAATAAATGTAGTTTATTTAATACTAACGGTTTTAAAAAGCTTATATCTAGAATATTATATCTAAAATTGTATTGCTTAAAATCATCTCCAAATGTATCATTTAATAAAATATCAATAGTCTCCATATGAATAGTCGATCTAAATGAGCCTTGATATATTATGCTCTTTATCTTCTGTTGTTTTTCTATGAGTTCATCAAAACTGTCCATATTAAATCCTTATAACTTAAAAACTAAATTATTCTTAGCTACACGAGAATCTTTTTTATCTTTGCGTTCAATTGTTTTATCGATACCAAAACCAAAATATACATCTATACTCGAGGTTAAACACCATTTCTTATCTAATTCATTCCAGAACTCATAACCTTCTTTTGTGTTGTGCCAGTTAAAAGCGCGTTTTAAATATGAAAGCATAGATATTTCATACAAACTACATGTATTCCATTGGTATTTTCTTAATGGATAATTGTTAGTATTCGAAACATATTCATTGCAATATTTTATAAAATCTTCAGATTTGACATTATTTTCATTTAAAAACTCTTCAAATATTAACATATATTTCTCCTTATTTATAAATTAATCCTCATATTATCTTTAGTCACTAACGTACGGTCTTTAAAAATTATTAAAGATAAAAAATTTTGTTCGAACATATAGTAGTGTTCTTTAGTTACTAGATCTTCTGGAATACGTTTATTAGTTAGGCAAAGATAATAATCTTCAATAATTTTATGTCTAGATATACCTAAACTATCATTGATAATAGCGTAAGTATCTATGCATTCTCTATTCAAATCGATTTTATTTCTTAATTCCTTAAATTCTTGAGTTAACATTTTTATAAATATATTAACGTTTAAATCATCTATTGGGGATATTATTTCTTTACTAGATAACGTAGTTATTTTAATATAATTATCTGGTAGTAATACGCTTTTTATAAAAGTTCTATTAATTTCCTGTAATTGTATATCTACAAAACTTCTTGATTTTGTTGCGTGTAACGAGCATAAGTCCATTTCTAATTACCCAATCTAATGTATTATCGATGATTTTATTTAACTTTTTATTCATTGTTTCTCCTTGTGTTTTGTTTAGTTATCTATTTTATAATATATTTATAAATATAAATACAGATCACTTATAGACTAGGGTCCCTAGTCTATAAGTATTATTCTAAACTATCCATAATTTCTTTTAGAGCTTTTTTAGTTTTAACATTTTCTACTTTTGTTTTTAATTCATCATATTTGTTCCAGATGTTATATAACTTTTCGCCTATTAATGTAACAACAGTATCTAGATCAGCTTTTGACACTTCTATCTTACCTTCAAGAACTTTAATAACTATTTTATCTAGAGACTTTCTACTCATAAGATCTACAGTATCTTTATAATTTGTTAAAGCTTCTCTAGTTGCATAATAATGTAAGTTATTATATTCGATTACTCCATATTTCTCTTTAGCTTTCATTTTAACTAGTTTAGTAAATGCTTCTGATTTAAGTTCATCAAGAGTTTTTACTTTTGTTTTTTCTTCTTCAATTAATTCTAAATCTTTAAGTTCTTCCATTTCAAAAAAATCTACCATTTATTATCCTTTTTATTCGTTTTCTAAATTATTTTTTTCCAAGTATCATGGATCCATATAACAAGTTGATCTTTTTTTTTTATTGTTACTATCTTCACTGGTTACAGTATGATACATATTGTCATTACTTATGGTTTCTCTAAATCTAATCAAAGCATAAACTAAACTTTGAAATTAACCACATAACATTATATTATCTAACGTTACATTATCTAATTCTGATAATATAGATAAATCTTTTTCATATTCTATTTCCTTATTCGTCAGAAACATTAATTTTAAGATATTTTTCACCATTCCATATTACTGGATAACCTTTTTCAGTATCGTAATATATGAAACCGTTTGCTTTATCATTAAAAGTTGGTCTATTTTTGGTATTGCCATTATCATTTATAAACGTTAAAGGATGCTGTCCGTTATTTAGATAACCGCCATCAAGATTAATTTTATTAGGTTCATATGACGTAGATCCACCTAACATACCTCGGTTAATTACTTCATTATCACAATCTTCGCGTGTCCCAAATGCATCAATGACTCTACCTGAACCTATAATTCTTATCGGTGCTGCACAGTTTTTATACTTGTTTTTATAGTTAGTCACATAACCATTACGTATCAAATACATGCCAAATCTAAATTGTTCGAATTCACAATACATTGTTCCTAGTTCAGTATTTGGATCTATATAAATAGCACTCGATTTTTTATCTTTTGAAACAAAACGTACTTTATATAAAAAACTATAACTAGAAGAATATCTAAATAGAGTTACGTATTTTCCTTCTATATTAGTATTACCACCTGCAAATAAATCTATAGTTATGTTTGTAATATTTAATCTCGCTTCTTCTATTCTAAATAACGTTCTATAACTGTCTACTTTAACATTTTTATCAAGAGTTACTATGGTATCATTCATATTATCTGCTTCAGATATTATAGTTAAGTGAGTATGGTTAATCGGATATGATGGTATTCCAACTCCGCCTATAGATTCTGAAATCAGATCTCTAGTTATCAAATGCGTACCTTTTTCTAAAATTAAAACAACGTGTCCTGACGACATTTGTAATTTTGTTAAACTATCTTCTATTGCATCAGAAAATGACATATAGTCGTAGTTTTCTTTATTTTCAGTTTCTTCTGACGCTACTGTTTTTACAGTTACACCATACGATAAACTTGCTCTAAATTTTTTTAGAGCATATACAATATTATTTAATTCGCTTAACGTCATTAAATTATCAATTTTTATGTTATCTAGTTCTTTTAACAATGGAACTATTTTTTTATCTGACATTTATTTATCCTTTTCAATAAAATCAAACAAAAAAATATCTTTAAGATTATGACGGAAAAATACAACCGTCATAATCTTAATAGATCTATTAGTTTTACACTGTCGTTCACATCTTCTTTTTTTAGTAAGCTATAAATGACATCAATACGTTCAATATCTATAGATCTGAGTTCACTTTCACTATTTACTACTTCTCTAAATGTATTATATGAGAAATCTAAAGTCAAGCTATCGAAGATTCTTTTTAATGTATATATATTTGTCGTTACTTTAATGATTTTTCTTTTGGTTTTATAATGTAAATTATTTTTATATATGACTGTCATATTATCAAAATCTGAAAATATATTAATTACCCTTAATAATTGTTTTATTTTCGTATATGTGTTTGTTCTATTAAGTTTATTAGAAAGAGCCTTCTTAAAATAATACGACTCAAAACCATATTCTGATGCTATATACTTAAAAATATAATATTTAAAAGGATTTTCAATTTCTTCAACTATATATTTAATTTTATTATTTTTAAACTTATTGACATCATCAATAGATTGTTTAGGATCAAATCCTAATTCTATAAGATAATTAGAACCAACTAAATCTTTTATATATATTTTACCCAATTTTATCCCCTTTAATCTTTAATATAAATTTTATACCTCTTATTTTAAGAACTATTAAATCTTTATTCATAAATTCTTTCATGTTTTTAACTGTTGTTTTAAATCTTTTGAAACCAAACTGATATCTTTTATAATCTTGTATTGTGAAATATTCTCCACAAAAGAAAAACTTATTATCAAGAGTATGTACGATAGTGAAATTATTGACACTAAAATAATCTTTAACTTTAATATTAAGTCTAGTCCAATCAGTTAAAACTTTTATATCTTTAGAAAACCCTAAGGTTCCATTTAAATTTGAACCTTTCACATTAAGGAAACCATAAGAATCAATCCCTAAGTAAGAACTTCCGTTCTTACTTATTCGATGCAAATCATTTTTCATTTTGGAACTCTATGTCTTTTTCTATATTTTCTTGTATAGTTAGGTTAGGATCTATGTTGACTTTTCTTTTATAAGAATTATTAACGATATATAAAATATTATTAATTTCCACATATATAGATAGATTTACATTATAAACGATACTATCTCTATTGAAAATGTATCCGTGAATATTAAATAATTCACATTCGATAGGTTTATGTAAGATTATATTATCCTTATATTCATAATATGTTGATCTTTTAGTTCTTTTAGGTACTCTATGTTGTTCAGATAAATCTATTACAATATCATTTTTTATGTCTGTATAAAATAATTTTCCGTCGACATAATTTTCTTCATCTATTTTAATGAATGAAAGTTTATCATTATAAACGTTCGGAACACTGATATTTATAAAATGATTATCCAATATTGAACTTAATAATTCTATTTTATATTTTTCATAGAAATTATAACATGTATTTGAAGTTGGATCAAAGAAATTATCTGGCTTAGATAATAAAAGTCTATAGATCTCATGAATGTTAAAGTAATTTAATATAGTATTAAAAATACTAATATTATTAAAATTTGTATGATCTTTACGTGTTTCTACAAGTTTAGAGTATTTATTAACAAAATCCTCAATTCTAACTTGACTTTCTAATCTCTCTTTTGTTGTTGGTTGCATGTATTTCCTTTTTTTGTATGTGTTTTAGATGTATATGCATCACCTCTAGTTAAATCATTATAATAATATATTTATATTTTTTATACGATATAACTTAAAACAAATTTACTCTAGTTTCAAAACTGTTTATAATCTTATCTGGTTTAAGTTCTATTTCATAATTCGTATTAACTTCTTCATCTTCTTGTAAATAATCTATATTTGTATAACCTGTAATTTCTTCTACTGCTTTGTTGTTTAATTTATTTATGTCTATATTCCTATTATTGATATTAGGTTCGTCTCCAGTATCTAAATTTAAATAATAGAAGAAACAAGGTCTAGTTTGTCCTATTCTAACTATTCTAGCTATTGCTTGATCTAATTGATAATTCATATACGGCAAATCTAATCCTATCATAATGTTAGCTACAATTAACGGTACACCTGTAGATAACGATTGATATGTCGCTATTAACGGATTATATTTCTTATCATTAATAAAATTACTAACTATGTTTGAAAGATTTTTGGTGTTTTCTCCATAAACTTCTAATGGAATATATTTATCTTTAATAAGCTTCTCTTTACATGCTTCGATAGTTTTTATATATTTACTAAATATAACTGTTTTACCATCTGAACTATTTATTATATCGTTATAGTTTAATTCTCTAGCCATTGCTGAATGACATTCTTCTCTTTTCTTACCGATAACATTGCTAAGAGTCTCTCCTATAATTTTAAGAGCTACATATTTATAAATAGTTTTAGCTTCTCTAAACTGTTTTTTCTCTTCTCCTACTAAATAACTTATCAATGTTTTTTCAAATCGATTAACTTCTTCTAAAAGTTCTCCGAAAAGCATAATCTTCTTTTGTCTATAAAGTTCTCTTATTTTCTCGATATTCTTTTCATATTGCATGAAATCTTTTTCTGGAATATCATATTTAGCTAATTCTTTAGCTTTTCTATAAAGTCTAAAATAGACATCTTCATATTCTTGTTTATGTTTTTTAAAATATTCCATTCTATTCTTAGCATATTTTTTAACCTCTTCTTTTATATTTTTTAAAAGATATGGTTCAGGATCTTTTAGCCTAACATTAAGTTTTATAGTAGTTAGCTCAGGTAAATCAAATTCAGTTTTATCTACTTTTACATTATACGCTCTATATCTAATAGCTAAGGTATGATTTAGGAAACAGCTTAAACCTTTATATAACTTAATAAATCTTTTTTTAACATGGGTTTTAAATTTAGGGTCTAATATCTCCATAACATTAATAACTTCTTTTGCTCTAGCTTTTATAGGAGTACCTGACATTAAAATAGTATTTTCAGTTTTAGATTTTTCTATAACTTCTTTTAAAAGATTGGTTCTATTACTTTTTAAATCTGCAAAATTATGAGATTCGTCTACAATAATGAAAATATTACCTTTTATAGATTTAATCATATCGATAAGTTTATTCATAGCTTCATAATGACATAAGATAAATTTCTCATTATTATATTTTTTATTATCTTGTAAATTAAAATATCTCTGAGGTTTTTTATAAATAGTATCCTCTAGACTA
>Ga0256828_1001703_pt1 | contig 13511 bp, 10 predicted proteins | sample CV88metaG_FD_185993 | JGI IMG/M metagenome (GOLD analysis project Ga0256828, IMG submission 185993) | Hydrothermal vent microbial communities from East Pacific Rise, Pacific Ocean - CV88 | ecosystem: Environmental > Aquatic > Marine > Hydrothermal vents | place: Pacific Ocean: East Pacific Rise... | reverse complement strand
AGTAACAACAACATCTTGACCAACATTTGTTTCATTTAAATCTGTACAGTAATGAGTTCTCAAAATATAGAGTCCTATAAAATTAATTTTCGCGATTATAGCTAAATTTTACTTACAAGCCTATTACTAATGATGAAAAATAAAGTGAGCTTTGAGTATAATACATTTAAAAAAGAGATAGTCTATGGAAAAAAGAGTGATAAAAAAAGTAGGACTTATATTAAGACCATCTACTCCAGAACTAAAACAAAGTTATTATAAACTTGAAAAAATTTTTAACAAATATAATATAGAAGTTATAATAGAAAGTATTAGTGGTGGTATGATTGGTGTTATGGGAATGGAATTTGATTTGTTGTGCCAAAATTCTGATATTCTTGTTACCCTTGGTGGTGATGGAACACTTATCTCAACCGTAAGACGCTCTTTTATTTACAATATACCAGTACTAGGTGTTTATGCAGGAAGATTAGGTTTTTTGGCAGATATTAATCTTGAACAGCTTGATAGTTTTGTAGCAAAGCTTATTATTGGAGAGTATAAACTAGATGAACGAGCAATTTTAGAAGCAAGTTTTATACAAAATGGTAGTGAAGTTAAGATATATGCTTTTAATGACATTGTAGTGACACGCCCATCTGTTTCCAATATGATTCACATAGAAACATTAGTAGATTCAAAAGCTTTTAATACTTACTATGGTGATGGTGTTATAGTTTCAACACCAACAGGTTCTACTGCTTATAATCTTTCTGCTGGTGGACCTGTCCTTTTTCCTTTGACTAATGTTTTTGCACTGACGCCAATTTGTCCTCATTCTTTAACACAAAGGCCTGTAGTATTACCAGGAGAATTTGCCATAGAGATGAAAAGTAAAGAGGATAGGGCATTAGTTATTATAGATGGACAAGATAAACATGAACTTGAAGCAAATCAAAGTATTCATATGCAATTAGCTAAAACACAGGCAAAACTTATACATAAAAAAGGATTTAGTTATTTTGAAGTTTTGAAAGAGAAATTGAACTGGGGAAAATAATTAAATTTTAATACGAATACCAATAGGGCAATGATCTGAACCATTAATAGTATCTAGTATAAAAGCATCTTCAAGGTTTTCTGCTAAATCTTCACTTATAAAAAAGTAATCGATTCTCCATCCAATATTTTTTATTCTCGCTTGATGTCTATAACTCCACCATGAGTATTTGTCTTGTGTATTACCATGGACATAACGAAAAGTATCTATGTAACCAGAATTTAAAAGTTTATTTATCCATGCTCTTTCTTCTGGAAGGAATCCTGATGTTTTAGCATTAGCTTTTGGATTTTTAAGATCTATTTCGCGGTGTGCAGTATTGACATCTCCACAGATAATAATACTTTTACCATCTTCTCTTAATGCTTCGCAATGTTGTAAAAAATCATCATAAAATTTCATTTTATAGAGGAGTCTTTCATTATCTCTTTGACCATTTGGAAAGTAAACATTAAAAAGGACAACATCACCATAATGTGTTTCTATAATACGACCTTCGTGAAGGGTATCAATATCTTTACATGTAGAGTAAAAATTACTTTTAAGAGTACTAAAAGTTGCTGTAGAACTGTAGCCTTTTTTTTCAGCAGAATTAATGTAAATCTCTTCAAAAGTTCTTTCAAAAAGATTTGTAGGTATTTGATCTTTTTGTGCTTTAATCTCTTGTAAGCAAAGGATATTAGTATCTCTTTCATCTAACCATTTGAGTGCTTCTTTTTTAGAAATAGCACGAATTCCATTAACATTCCATGAGATAATTTCTATAGAGTTTGACATAAAAAATTCCAGATTAAAAAAAGCATAGGGTAAGTTATTCCCACGAGAGTGGGAATAAAAAAAAGGTGGGGATTAAACGAAATCTACATCTACTAAGTGATGTTTTAGACCTAGTTCTTCTATATCACAACCAAGAGCCAAACCTACCATTTGTTGCATATGCAGTACAGGAAGTTCTACTTCTCGACCTATAGCCTCTCCTGCATGATGTGTTTGTGTATCAAGTTTAAGGTGACATAGTGGACATGGTGTTACCATAAGGTCAGCATTGTTATCCATCGCACCTGCTATTGCATTTCCTGTTAAGATAGCAGCAGTTTTTGGTGCTTGAAGTTCAACATGAAAACCACAACACTTAGTTTTTTCTTCATAATCAACATTATGACCACCACAAGCGATGATGAGATCATCAAGTGAAGTAGGGCGATATGCTGATTCAGCAGTTTTATGTGTTTGGTTTTGTAATTCTGATGGACGAATATTATGACAACCATAAAATGGTGCAATATTAAATTCGCTTAAAGGTTTTACAACCATCTCTTTAATTTTATCAAGACCAATATCATCAATAATGGCATACAAGAAGTGTGTTACTTCTGAAGTACCTTTGTATTCTAAACCAACTTCTGCTAATTTTTCATTAACTTTAGCTTTTAGTTCAGGGTTTTCATCTAAACGATGTTTAGTCATAGCTGTATTTAACTGACATGTATTACAAATAGTTACCATTGTAAGACCATGTTTTTCAGCATAAGCAATATTTCTAGCATTAAGGACTAATGATAAAAAATCATCATAATCTTGTAGATGAGAAGCTCCACAACATGAAGCTTCTGTAAGTTCTATAAGTTCGATTCCAAGTTTATTTGCAACTGCCATTGTTGACATCATTTGCTCTGGTGTACTTTGTTTTGCTGTACAACCAGTAAAAAGTGCATATTTTAATTTTTCCATTGTTTACTCCTAGAACTTTGCCGTCGATGAAGATGCAACAAGTTTTTTGATTTCATCAAGATTATCTGATTTTGTAATGCCCCATGGTGGAACAATTTTACCTTTTACAAACATTTTAAGTGCAACAGGTACATGCTTAACAATAGCTGGACCTTCAGAATAAAGCACTAAACCACCCTCATCAAGTACACCATTTTTAACGATAGAATGTTTAAATCCTACAGCATGTCGTGTAGCAACATTACTTTTAGCAACACCTTCTTTAAAGAGCATTTGGTGTAGTTTCGTAATTTTGTCAATTGGATTTACATCTTTTGGACATACTTCAGCACATTCCATACATTTAGCACAATCCCAAACACCTTGATTTGGTGCTTGAAGTTCATTAAGTCTTGCAACATGTGCTTCATCACGAACATCAGCTTCAAAACGGTATGCTTTTGCAAATGCAGCAGGTCCAAAGAACTCTTCATTCACTTCTACAACTGGACAAGCATAGTGACAAGCACCACATTGAATACATAAATCAGCATCATTAAGAACTTCAGATTCTTCAGGTGTTACAATATGTTCATGTTCAGGGTGTTCTTCAACATCAGATATAAGGTAAGGGTGAATAGCATCATGTTTCTCCCAGAAATCACCTTTATCTATAATCATATCTTTAATAGCGCGTTTTTTACTTAATGGTTCTATAGTGAGTTCACTACCAAAAAGATCAACCATATCATTCATACTTTCTTTACAAGCAAGAGTAGAACGACCATTTACTTTTATAGCACACGCCCCACAAATACCATGACGGCAACTTCTTCTATAAGAGAAGCTTCCATCGTGATCCCATTTAATTCTGTTTAATATATCAAGGACAACCTCTTCAGAAGTAACCTCCATATCGTAATCTTCATAGTACGGAAGATAATCCTCGTCAGCATTAAAGCGAAAGACTTTAAATTTTACCTGTTGTGTAGTAATTTTATGCTCCATAAGTTATCCTTAGTAGTTTCTTGCTTTAAGTTCATGTTTCCCAAGAACAACATCCATATAATCTAATGAAATAGTTCCATCTTCATCCATATATGCCATAGTATGTTTTAAGAAATTTTCATCATCTCTTGTCTGAAAATCTTCTCTATAGTGTGCACCACGACTCTCTTTTCTTGGAACAGCACTTTCAACAATAAAGAGTGAATAATCAAGCATATGACCTAATTCTATAGCTTCTTGAAGTTCTGTATTAAATACTTTTGATTTGTCTTTAATACGGATATTTTGAAATCTTTTTCTTAATTCTTTCACTTTCTCAACAGCGATGAGAAGGGTTTCTTCTGTTCTAAATGCACCCGCATTATCTGTCATACATTGTTGTAATTCATCACGAATTTGAGGTACTGTTTCATCGCCATTACTTTGGAGAATAAATTCAATTTCATCTAATGCTCTCTGTGCATCTTCTGAAGTTGCTTTTCTAAGCTCAATTGTATCAATCTCTTTAACCATTGTTTTACCAACAAAACGACCAAAAAGAAGTGCTTCAAGTACAGAGTTTGCACCTAAACGGTTTGCTCCATGAACACTTACACAAGAACATTCACCAGCAGCATAGAAACCTTCTACAAATTCATCATTATTTTTACGAACATGACCAGGAATATCAACTGGAATACCACCCATAGAGTAGTGAGCAGTAGCAGAGATTAAAATAGGTTCTTTAATCATATCAAGACCTAAGAAAGTGATAGCAAGTTCTCTTAATTCTGGAAGTTTTTCCATAATTAGTTCTTTACCAAGATGGGTTACATCGATATAAACAGCATCTTTTCTTGGACCAACACCACGACCCTCACGGATTTCATTTAAAATAGCACGACTTACAACATCACGAGAAGCAAGTTCCATAGCATTTGGTGCATATTTTTCCATAAATCGTTCACCCTTAGAGTTGAAAAGGCGTCCACCTTCACCACGAGCAGCTTCAGATATTAAAACACCATTTCCACTAAGTCCAGATGGATGGAATTGTACAAACTCCATATCTTCAAGAGGAAGACCATGACGAGCAACTATAGAAAGACCATCACCAGTATTTGCATGAGCATTTGAATTAATTTTGTAAGAACGAGCGTAACCACCAGTGGCAAACATAACACTTTTAGTATTAAAAATAGCCATTTGCATATCACGAATATTAAAAGCAACTACACCAGAAACTTTACCATCTTTATAGATAATATCTGCTGCATACCATTCGTCCCAAAATTTTACACCTGAACGATGTGCTTGCTCATAAATAGTTTGTAATAAAGTGAGACCTGTTCTATCTTTTGCGAAACATGCACGAGGAGAAGATTGTCCACCAAAAGGGCGTTGAGCAATTTTTCCATCAGGTGTACGACTAAAAGCAGCACCCATTCTCTCAGCCCAACGAATTGTTTCAGGAGCTTTTTGGCACATAAATTCAACTGCATCTTGATCAGCTAAATAATCACTTCCCTTAACTGTATCAAATTCATGAAGTTCTACTGAATCTTCATCACTAAATGCCGCATTAACACCACCTTGAGCAGCACCTGAATGACTTCTCAAAGGGTGTAACTTTGTAATAACAGCAACTTTTTTCCCTGCATTTTGCAACTCTCTTGCTGCTGCACATCCTGCAAGACCTGCACCAACAACAACTGCATCGTAAGTATAAATAGGAATATTCATTAACTTTCCTTCGTATAAAGAACTAAAATAATACTGATTATACCGCAATTAGTCTTAGTGAAGGTTAAATATATGCTTAAAAGTGATTAAATGAGAGTATGTTACTATTTGAGACACAAAAGTTTAAATTTACATTTTTAAACCATTTTGTGCTAAATCTCTCATTTGTAAAATTTTATTTTTTCCTGTTGATTTTGCATAAGTCAAAATTTCTTTTGCTTGTCTTAGTGCTTCATCTAAACTTGTATTATGAGGTTTTATAATATGACCACCACTCATTGTAATGACAACTTGACCTTTATCTGCAAGATTAAATTTTAGTTCGGAGATACTTTCACGGATAAGTCCTGCATCTTTAAAAGTTTGTTCTTTTGAAGCTCTTGAAAGTATGACAGTAAATTGATTATAATCTGTACGGGCTATAACATCTATTGGTTGTTCGTGTAATGAAATAGTATAAGCAATTTTCTTTAAAATAGCTTGTGTAACTTCTTCTGGAAAAACTCTATTTGTTTTAGAAAAGTTATCAATTTCAAAAACAGTTACAGATGTAAAATTACTTGTTTTAAGATTTTTTTTCTGTGAGTAAGTATGTAACATACCTTTATAATTATTAATACCTGTTACTTGATCTATATCTTCTGGGTTTGTATTCATTACTGTTTTACGATTCATTCTTAGTGCAATAGCATCAGCTTCAATGGAAAATATATCGTGATTTGCTTGCTTATCTAATTGATGTAAAAAGCTTATATCTTCTTCGATTTTGTTAAGCATGCGTCTATACCAAAAAGTTGCTAAGAAAATAAGAATTGTTAAAAAAATAGCAAGATATTTTATAAGTATAAATTTTTGTTTATTGTAATCAATATTTTTAAAGATAATGGAGTCAATTTGATTATTAAGAGAAGCAAAAGCATAATCTAACTGTTTTTTTGCTTCTATAATTTCTTTTGGAGTCTGCTTTTTATCTGTATAATAATTTAATGCAGTTTTATTGAATACCCTTGTAAGTTTTCTTAATTTGTTTAAGGCTTGCATATATTCTTTTTCATTACCTAAAATATATTTTTCAGAAAAATTATATTTATAGAGTGTTTCAAGCTTATCTATCTCTTGTAAGAGGCGAGTACTTTTACCATTAAACTGAATAAGTGCAAGTTCTATATCTTGTTTTTTTAATTGTGTTAATGATGCAATAATGTGTTTTTGTTGTACAAGATTATCTACTTTTTTAAAAGAGAGTTCATGCTCAAAAATCATAGATAAAGTTAAGAAAGCTATAAAGAAGATAAAGATTAAATATAATCTTAAATGCCAAAAAATTCTTTTAATAGAGTATTTCATAATTTGTTTTTCCTAATTTAATGTTATAATAACCCAGTATTTTATATTTGTTATAATTAATTTATGCTTAAGAGGGAGCTTTTATTTGAATTTAGAAAATTATTTTATATCTCAGTTTAAAAATCCCCATATTGGGGATGATGGTGCCTATATAAAAGGTATGGTGTATTCTAAAGATGCTTTTTTTGAAGGGATTCATTTTAAAAAAGAGTGGATGAATTATTTTGAAATAGCACAGAAAGCTATGCTTGTAAATATTTCAGATGCTATAGCTATGAATGCAAAAGTAAAATATGCACTTTTAAGTGTAGCAATGCCAAAAACAATGTCAAAAAATGATATGGAAGAATTAGCACGAGGCTTTAAAGAAGTGAGTACTAAATATGGTATAGAAATTATAGGTGGTGATACAATTAGTAATACAAAACTTGATATAACCATTACTCTTATATCTGAAACTGACTATCCACTTTTAAGAACAAAAGTTAAGAATGGTTATCTTTTAGCATATACAGGAAATCTTGGTAACAGTGCTAAAGAACTTAAGAAACTTTTTCGTGGAGGAAAAATTCATAAATATTCAAAATTTAAAAATATAGAGTTACGAGATAAATTTATTTACAAAACACAGAGATATTTACAAGCGGGAATGGATATCTCAGATGGTTTATATAGTGATTTAGATAAAATACTCAAAGCAAGTGGTGTTGGCATAAAGTTTTTAGAACATATACCGCAGTATATAGGGTGTAGTGGTGAAGAGTATGAAATGTTGGTGGCGTTTGATCCACGAAATAAAAAAGCTCTTCTTCGTTATGCTAAACAAACACGAACGCCATTAAAAATTTTTGCAAAAGCACAAAGAAACAGATATTTTAACCGATGTAAAGCACATCATTTTTAGGAAAACTATGAACAGATTTTATTCATTAGCACATGCTAGTATTGATTTTCATTTTAAGCAATCTCCTCGTGAGTTTGTTGTGGAGGAAATTCCTCTTTATGAGTTGAGTGGTGAGGGGGAACATCTTGTACTTTTTGTACGCAAGAAAAATCTTTCTACACCAGAGATGATAGGGCAGATTGCCCGTTATTTAGGTATAAAAAACAAAGAGATAGGCTACGCTGGTCTAAAAGATAAACATGCTATGACAAAACAGTATATCTCTTTACATAAAAAATATGAAGAGGCACTAGAGGGTTTTAACCATGAAAATATTAAAATTCTTTCAAAAAATTATCATAATAATAAAATTCGTATAGGACATCTTAAAGGTAACCGTTTTTATATTCGTTTGAAAAAGGTAAATCCAACAAGTGCCTCAAAGATTGATGAAGCATTAAAAAATATAGGAATAAATGGTATGCCAAACTTTTTTGGTTATCAGCGTTTTGGAAATGATGGTAAAAATCATATTTTAGGAAAAAAACTTGCTAAAGGTGAAGCAAAAGAGCGTAATCCTCGTGTAAAAAAACTTCTTATTAATGCTTATCAATCACATCTTTTCAATCTTTGGCTTTCAAAAAGATTAGAAATGAATTCTTTAATAAGTAGTTTTTCGATAGAAGAGCTTGAAACACTGCTTAATTTACCTAATAATGAAATTAAGCTAATGAAAGAACAAGAACATCCTTTTAAATTATTAAAAGGAGATATTATGGAACATTATCCTTATGGTCGTTTATTTGATTTCATTGGAGAAAAAGATGATTTAGAACGATTTAATGTACATGATATTACTGTAACAGGACTCTTGTGTGGTAAAAAAGTAAGACATGCTACACTAGACGCATGGGAGATAGAAAAAGATTATGATGATATGATTAGTGCAGATGGAGCGCGTCGTTATGCTTGGATCTATCCAACAGATATAGAGGGAAGATTTAATCAACAAGAAGCACAATATGAGCTTAATTTTACTCTTCCAAAAGGTTCGTATGCTACTGTACTTATAGAAGAAATCGCAAAAAGGAAAATTAATGAATAAACAACATATTACTTCACTTATATCACAAATATTTGGCAAATTTGCTAATAAAGAGTTTCCAGTATGGTTACAACAACTTATAAATCAAAGTTATGTAGAACTTATGAAACTTGATATGAGTGAATTTCAGCATTCAAGTCAGTATAAAAGTTTAAATGCTCTTTTTACGCGTACATTACAAAAAAAGAGAAAATTTTCTCTTGATGCTAAAGATTTTATTTCGCCATGTGATGCTCTTATATCAGAATGTGGAAAACTTGATAATGAGTATGCACTACAAATTAAGGGAATGCAGTATAAAACGGATGAATTTTTAGGTGAAAATTTTACAGAAGAAGAAAAAGCTAAAATATATAATGGTGACTTTATGAATTTTTATCTTTCTCCTAGAGATTATCATCGTTACCATATACCAATAAATCTTAAAGTACTCAAAGCAGTACATATTCCTGGGAAATTTTATCCTGTTAATATACCATCATTGAAAAAAAGAATTAATCTTTTTATAGAAAATGAAAGAGTTGTTCTTCAATGTGAAACACATGAAGGAAAAATCTTTTATATGGTTCTTGTTAGTGCTTTAAATGTTGGTGTTATGCAAGTAAATTTTGAGCCTAGAATTAAAACAAACGCACAAGTAAGTGGAGAACAAGTTTATACTTTTAAAGACCTTTATCTCGATAAAGGGATTGATTTTGGATGTTTTGAGATGGGTTCAACTATAGTTGTTTTAGCAGAATCTGAAATGTTTGAACAACTCGAAGTAGATGTTGGTAAGAAAGTAAAATTTGGAGATACAATAGCTAAGCTTAACTAATGAAATCTATTTGTATAGCATTGGTATTTATAGTTTGTATGGCACTACAAGCTCAAGAGACACCTTTTATTCCTCAACCTTATATACTTCTTGGTGATAGTGTTTTACCGAATGATAAGCATTATTATAAGTATGATGATATAGCTCATGATATACAACTACTTTTTCCAAAAGAGCATGTAGAAGTAGCACAACATGCTTTACTAGTAGAGGATAAAATAGTTCCTGAGTATGCAAAACTTTATCAATGGAAGTTTGATGAAACTTTACATGTAGGATTAATTTCGACACATTCTCAAGTGGCAAATGGTTTTTCAACACAATGGCCAACCAATAGACAAATAAATTATATTGGTGGTGTTGGGATGATTGATTATTTTTGTTCCTCTTCTTGGTTAGATACATTACTTTATCATGAAACTTCTCATAATTATCAAATAAACATAAAAGATAGTTTTGTATCGCAGTTACTTCATACTATTTTTGGTAATGGAATGACATTTGGTTTGTGGACAATGCCAAATCTTACTATTAATCCTTTTATGTTAGAAGGTAATGCTGTTTTAAATGAATCTTGGCATGGTAATGGTGGACGACTTTATAGTGGGCGTTTTTATGCGGAAAATATCCTTCAAGCAGAAGCTGGAAATATTACACCTGCTAAACTTTATAATCAACGACTTGCTTTTCCATATGGAGAAATTCGTTATATTCAAGGTGGATTTTATAATTATTTTTTGGCAAAGAAATATGGGCTACAAAAAGCAAATAGTTTTTTTCGCAATCATTCTCATTATTGGTTTTGGCCATTTTTAACAAATCATACTATGACAATGACAATAGGTGTTAATTTTGAAAATTCTATAAAAAACTTTAGTCAAGAGTATAAAAAACTTGCAAAAAATTTTATAAAAACCAAAGGTGTAGAGGTAACTAGTTCACAGTTCTTTTATCCATTAAATAAACAAGATGGGAAGATTGTTTTTCTTACAAATAGTAATGCCATAAGCATGCCAGAACTTTGTCTTATCAACACAAAAAGCTTACATGTAAGAAAAATAAGAGGTTCATGGTTAGGGGGTAAAATATTTTTACTTCATGGCAAGTACTATAGTGCAAGTACAAATCACACATCCCCAACACATATAACGCAAGGACTTTTTGATGAAAATGGTTTGCTAAAAGAGGGAAGTACATCTCAAGTTGTACAAACTTTTTTAACTAATGGTACAAAAGTCTATTTTGATATAAATAGTTCTTTTATTTCGCCACAACTTTATGTAGGTAGTAATTATTATGCACAAGTGAATTCTTCTGTTATAAATGATAATCAAAACAATCTTTACTATTTTGTTCAAAAAGGAAAGACTCGTACACTCTACAAAAATAAAATGCCACTTTTTAATTATAAAGGTTTTTATGGAATTGTAAGTGATGTTGATGAAAAGGGAAATGTGTATTTTATAGGATCTTCTAAGTATGGTTCTACCCTTTATTGTTATAATAATAAAGTGATGACACGAGTTCTTTTTTCTGATGATGTTATTGATGCTAAACTTCTACCAAATAATAAAATTTTTGTTGTCACAATAGGAAAAGATGCTTATCACTATATAATCACTGATAGAAAAAGAGTTAATGAACAACCGTATGAAGTAAAACTTTTTTTTGAGAAACAGAGTTATTATAAAAAGCATCTTTATACTAAAAAAGCATCTTGTAAAAAAGTAGATACAAGTAAAGAGTATATACCATTTTTTGAAATGCATTATAATGGAACAGAAGTAGATTTTGGTACACTTAATGGTACGAATTATGGTATGATTAATATAAAATTTGCAGATTCTCTTTCACAAAATGCATGGCAAACATTTTATCAAAGAGATACTCTTGGTATAGGTATAGTAGGGGCAGGGTATGCAAATACACAATATTTACTAAACTATACATTACAGATTTATAAAACAATTGAAAAAAATCAAAAGTATAAAACAAATGATTTAGGTTTGGTCTTAGGTACTTCTATACCTCTTTATCAAGCAGGGTATCTATACAGTACCTTAGATGTAAGTTATTTTGAAGATTATGTTGCCAATATGAGAAAACCTTTAAGTATAGTACTCTCAGGGTCTTTGAGAAAACATTATGGTATAAGTATGTTTGATAATTATAAAAATAGTTTGCAACTTTATAATGTTTTAGATAGGGATACAAATATTTTTGGTATAAAATATAGTTTCTTTCATGATATAACCGATGGGTGGTATGGTGGTTTAAGTACACATTATTCTTTGAGTAATAATAAATCTTTTGGTGAAGCTGAAGGTGTTAAACTGAGTTCTTCTCTTGATTTTGAAGATATATATGACCCATCAGTAATTACTATGCCAAATTTTAATGCTATAACTTACTTTAAAGAAGCAGGCTATGTAGATATAAGTATTTATAAGACAATAAATTTCTCTAAATATTATTTTAGTTTTCCATTGTCAGTTCAAAGAGAGGCTCTATATAGTAAGTATAAATATTATACATTTAAAGATTTTTATGCAAATAGATATCATGCAAATGAATTTACACTAGGTTTACGAATAGACAGTATTTTAGCTAATGATTTTGTTTTACCTATACAGTTTGAGTATATATATAATGATGGTAATTTTGTAAAAAATAAGAATAATTTTAGATTTTTTATAAATAGTTCTTTTTTTTAATCATGTAGATATTGTTATTGATTAGTTATAATAACATTCAAAAAAGAGTAAAAAATGAAAAGATTACCATACGGCATAAGTGATTTTAAAAGAGTTCAAGAAGATGGTTACTACTTTATAGATAAAACCAAACATATAGAAACTTTGGAGAGTTTAGAAAGTTTTTCTATGTTCCTCCGTCCTCGCCGTTTTGGAAAGTCTCTCTTTCTTGCTGTTTTAGAAGCTTACTACGACATAAACTATGCTCCTCTTTTTAACACTCTTTTTAAAGATACATACATAGGTAAAAACCCAACTAAAGAAAAAAACTCTTACTATATACTAAGATTTGATTTTAGTGGTGTTAGTGTTGAAGATGTTCATGAGAGTTTTTCTTATAATGTAAAAAGTGTAGTAAATAGATTTGTAGATACTTACAGCCTACCAATAGAAAAAAAAGATAATCCAAAGTTTACTTTTGTAAATATATTTGATTACTTCAAAAATAATCCAGATAAAAAACTCTATATCCTCATAGATGAATACGACCACTTCGCAAACCGTCTTTTACTTTTAGACAAACAAAACTATAAAGGTGTAGTTAGTGAAAAAACAGCATTTTTTAAAGAGTTTTTTACCTTACTAAAAGTAGGAACAAGTGGAAACAATGCTCCTATAAGTAAGATGTTTATAACAGGTGTAACTCCTATGGTTATGTATGATGTAACAAGTGGATTTAATATAGGTTCAAACTTATCATTTAATCCTTCATTAAATGATATGATGGGGTTCACTAAAGATGAAGTAAAAGAGTTGTTTGAGTATTATAATTTTGATTATGATACATACTCAGAACTTATAACATCTTGGTATAATAACTATAGATTTTCTGAAGAGATAGATAGTAGAGTTTATAACACTGATATGATACTCTACTTTATGAAATCCCTTTATCAAACTAACAAACCCCCAAAAGAACTCATAGATATAAATGTAAGAAGTGACTACTCAAAACTAAGACATATAGTTTACACAAACAATAAACTAAACGGAAACTTCCAATCTCTCCAAACCCTCATAGGTGGAGATAGTGTAAGTATAGATACACTTGTTCAAGACTTTAGTGCCTTAAACCTCTCCAAAGAGGAGAACTTTAAATCTCTTATGTTTTATCTAGGACTTGTAAC
>Ga0256828_1001702_pt1 | contig 13512 bp, 11 predicted proteins | sample CV88metaG_FD_185993 | JGI IMG/M metagenome (GOLD analysis project Ga0256828, IMG submission 185993) | Hydrothermal vent microbial communities from East Pacific Rise, Pacific Ocean - CV88 | ecosystem: Environmental > Aquatic > Marine > Hydrothermal vents | place: Pacific Ocean: East Pacific Rise... | reverse complement strand
AAGAGAATAATTCTTATGGGGTTATGTGGAATGGAAATTATGGAAAAGGGAATTGGGTTTATTTTTCATTTCCATTTTATCTATTTCAAGATAATAGTTTAGTTTATATCAAGGATAAATTATTATCTATTAGAAAAAGAATAGATTTATTAACATCAATGGTAGAGTATGGATATTATGGATATAAAGTGGTTAAATATCCATTTATAGACAAAAAAAGAATGGTACTTATTAATGAATATATTGATTATAAATTTCATCCAAATTTTATAAATTTTGTAGAAAAAATGGGATTAAAAGCTACATTATTTATAAATCCAAATATTGTACATAAAAAGTTGAATTTTAGTAAAAACATAGAAATAGCTACAATGTCAGATGTGGATAAGTGGAAACTTCAAAAATATACATCACAAACTATTGTAGGATATAGTAACGAAAATAAACAGCCAGATATAAAACAATTATATAATAAATATGGTTTAAAATATATGATAGGTAATGGGTCAAATTCTGGTATATATTTTAATGATTTTGTTGTATTAGCCCATGATGGATTTAATGATATAAAACTTGAAGATGATTTAGAAAAAATTAAAAAAGATATAGATTTTTATAGTAAATATAGAATTTATACTATTACAATTCATTCTTATATTTTAGGATATAAAGATAATTTTGAATTTTTAAAACAAATTATAAATCATGCAAAAAAATATCCTATTTTAAAAGCAAAAGAGATAGCAGTTTATTATAAAGATTCATCAAAAATAACTATGAAAACTATGCTTACTCCATCAGGATTAGCTATTCAAATCACAAATGATACTCTAAAAGAGATTCATAATTTTACTTTTAGAGTATATTCAAAATATAAGTTTGATAGAATAGAGAGTAACTTTTTTAATATTACAGCTAAAATAGTAAAAGAAACTCCTACATATGTAGATGTAAAAGTACAAAAAATGAATAAAAATGTAGAGTTTTATTTAAGGTTTAAAAAATGAAAAAATTGATTATTTTGTTTTTAGCAGTTTTATTACAAGCTAAATTTATTGTAGGTGTTGGTGGATATGATTTGTGTAAAAAAGATAATATCTACAAACCTTATGATGGTAAATGTGCTATTAATTCAAATATTACAGATTTTACAAAAAAAGAGATGCCAAATGTAAATGGTGTATCTATTTGGATAACAAAAGATTTTAATTTCAAAAAATGGTTTTCTGCTAAAAGTGTAAATAAAAATATAGTAAAAAAAGGGTATACTCCTATTTTTATTATTTATTGGTTTAGAGATGATATTTCTCCTAAATTTATCAAAAAGAATAAACAAAAATATTTTGATTTTTTAAAAAAATGTAATAAATATTTATCAAAAATAAAAGGGGTAAAATATATTATTTTAAATCCTGAGTATAATGAGAATAAAGTAGAAAGTTGGGATGGATTTAATGATATTATGAAAAAAAGTTATAAATTATTAAAAACAAAAAATAGAATGATTGGATATGGAGTAGGTGATTTTGGAGTATATGAAAAAACATTTGATTATGGTGCTTTTAAATCATTTGAAAAATCATTTAAAGCTGTAAAATATTTTGATTTTATTGCTTTTCAAGAAATGAGGGCAACTACTAGAAATTCTAAAAGTGCAATTTTAAATACCCCATATAGAAGTTTAGAATTTGCTAAATATTTATATCAAAAATATCATAAACCTACTTTTTTAGCATATTTAGCTTTATCTAGTTATAATGCAAAAAAATTACAAGAAGAGGTTTATAAAAGGTATTCACAACTATTACCTATATTTAAAAAAGAAGCACATTTGATTGGATTTAATATTTTTCATTTGTTTGATAGAGTACAGCAAGTTGGATATTTTAAACAAGCAGAAAAACATTTTGGTATTTTAGATAAAAATGGAAATAAAAAACCGGCTTTTTTTTGGTTTTTGGATGTTAGACCATGAGATTTTTTTTATTGATGTTATTTTTCATCAATTTATTTGCTCATCCTTTAAATATTACAAAAATGACATTGGATGAAAATAATTCCCAATTATTTATGAGATTTGCTATTTTTAATATTTATAAAGCTTTTCATAAAGAGGAATTTAATAAAACAAAAGTAACAAAATATATTTTAGAGCATATAAAAATAAATAATTGTAAAATTATTCCAAAAAAGATAGTAGTAAGAAATGAAGTTGTTGTAGATAGTTATTATAATCTAAAATGTAATGGAATATATAAAATAAAATTTAATCTATTTTTTGATTTTGATAAAACACAGCAAGGAGTTATGAAGGTTGTTTCTAATAAAGAAAATGTAATAGTATTTTCTCCAAGAAAAGAGGTTTTTTCTCTTAAAAATACTCAAAATCAGTTTTTATTATTTTTAAAAGAGGGTATTTTTCATATTTTAGAAGGAATTGATCATATATTCTTTTTAGCTATGCTTATTATTTCTGTATTATTAAAACATTTAAAATTAAAAGTGAGTTTGGTAGAGATTATAAAAATAGCTACAGCTTTTACTATTAGTCATTCTATTACATTAAGTCTTAGTATGTTGAATATTGTAACACCTCCTGAGAGATTAATAGAAGTATTGATTGCTACAACTATTTTATTTGTTGCTGTTAATAATTTTTATAGATGGATAAATAAAGAATGGCAAATGGCATTTGCTTTTGGTTTTATTCATGGATTTGGTTTTGCAAATGCACTAAGAGAGATGAATGTTAGCTTGGATAATTTTATACAAGTAGTGCTTGGATTTAATAGTGGTGTAGAAATTGGACAAATTTTTATAATTTTATGTCTAACACCTATACTATTTTTCTTAAAATCTGATAAAATTTTAAAAATTATTTGTGTATTTACTATATGTTTATCTACATTATGGATTGTTGACAGGGCATTTGCATTGCATTTTATGCCATTTTAAAGGGAGTTTATGAAAATAGCGGTTGTAGAAGATAATGAAACATTTGCAGATCAAGTAGCACTTGTTTTGCAAAAAGAGGGGTATGAGGTTGAAGTTTATTATGATGGTAATAAATTTTTAGAAAATTTTTCTGAAACTATTGATTTACTATTATTAGACATTAATTTACCAGGTATAGATGGATTAGAAGTTTTAGAATCTTTAAGAGAAGCTAAATGTGATATAAAGACTATTTTTGTAACTTCACATACAGAGATAGGATTTTTAAAAGAAGCTTATAAATTAGGATGTGAAGATTATATTAAAAAGCCTTTTAATTTAGAAGAATTATTATTAAGAATTAGAAGAGTAGAAAAACTTATATATCCAGATGATTTAGTTGTTATGCAACAGTATAAATTTGATTTAAATAATTATCTTGTATATATAAATGGGGCAGAGATTAAAATTACAAAAAATGAAGCTGAATTATTAAAGATATTTTTAGCAAATGTAGATAATGTAGTTACTTTTGAGTATTTAAATGCTAAAATATGGGATGGGGAAGCAAGTTCAAATACTATTACTGTAGCTGTATTAAGACTTAAAAAGAAATTACAACTTACAAATTTAGAAAATATTAGAGAAATTGGATATATTTTTCATAAACTTTAAAAAACTATATAAAAATACGGAATAAACAAAATACTACTTAAAATGATAAGCCAAGCTACAATTTCTGGCTGGTTATCAAATAAAGCTGCAAGATTTACATTATTTACTGCAATAGGTACACTAATTTCAAGTAAAATAACTTTCATCATAAGAGGATCTATTTTAAATAAACTTAAAAATAGATATCCCACAATAGGTACTAATATAAATTTTTCAAAAGTTATAATTGTTGAAAGTTTTAGTGGTATTTTTTTGATTTTTATATTTGCTGTATAGATTCCAAAAATTATAAGTTGAATAGTCATAGAGCTATAAGCACCCATTTGAAGCATTTGAGATATAGTGCTTAAATCTATTTTTAAATAATTTATCACTAAAGCGATAATCCCAACATAAACAACTGGAATTTTTAATATTTTTTTTGTATTTTCTAAACTAAATCTTCCAGCATAAAAAAATATCCCAAAAATATATATAAAAAACATATTTGTAAGATTAAGTAAAGTAGCCCAAAATGCTCCATCACTTCCCCATAAAGCATAGCTTAGAGGTATCCCTAAGTTACCAGTATTTCCTATAAGAGCTGTAATAGTAGCTATACTTCTATCTTTTTTATCTAAAAATTTAGAAAGTGAATAAGTAAAAATTAAAGAGATAAAAATAATAGCTAAATAATATACTGGAGCTAAAAAAGATTCAAAATTTATAGGTTTTAAAGTAAGTCCCCATAATGTAAGAAATGGTTGTAAGAAATATACAGAGATTATCACAAAACTTTTTTCATTTAATTCTTTAAATGTTTTTTTTGCAATAAATCCGATGATGATGAAAAAATATATACTAATTACTGCTATCATCTATTTTCCATATACATCATCGTGAGTGCCGATATTAACTAAAATTATTTTATCTTCTACAATTTTTATAACCATTACAATATGATATTCATATGTTAAACTACAAGCATGATATTCGCTAAGATTACCTTTTAATTTATGAGTTTTTAAAGAGTTATCAAAAGGGTCTATTGATAGTTTTTTTAAAATTTGAGCATATTTATCAATTAAATCTTTGTGTTTTTTAAAAAATTTTTTTTCTACTTTTGAATAATATTCTGTTTTATTTAATTTCATTTTTTAAATCTTTTATATAAGTATCAATATCATCTATTTCTATAATATTTCCATTTCTTATATCATTTTCAGATTTTTTAATTCCTTCTATAAATTCATTATTTTTAATTTTTATTCCGTCTTTAAATTTTTTAATCATTTCCATAAATTCATCATATAAATTTGGTTGAATATCGATTGTAATAGTCATATTATCTCCTTAATAAAGCCAAAAAGAGTTTTATAAAAACTCCACGATAGCTTTTTCGATACCATCTTTATCTACGATAGTATTTTGAGTGATAGGTTTTGTGAATAACTCTTCTACCATTTTTGGTACAGATACATTATATTTTTCACTAATAGCATCAAGTGCTTCTTTGTCATGCACTTTTTTATCTTCGATTAAAGCTCTATATAAACTTGGAGCAAATTTTGTCCATTCTGCAGTTGAATATGCTACTTGAATATTATTTGAGTTTAAAGTTTTGTATGCTTTGATTGCAGTTGCTGTATGAGTATCCATAATATACCCTTTTGCTGCATATTCTTTGATATATTCAAACCCTTCTTCATCAGAACAACTTGTAGCTATAAAATCTTTTTTGATTTCAGCTAATTCTTCAGGTGTTAATTCATATTTTCCATTTTCTTCTAAACTTTTCATAAGCTCAGCTGTTCTTTCGCTTCCAAATTTATCAAAAAGAACTCTTTCAACATTTGATGATTTTAAGATATCCATTGCAGGAGAAGCTGTTTGGATAAGCTCTTTATTTGTAAGGTCATAACTACCATTATTTACCCATTCAGTAAGTACATTATTGATATTTGAAGCGATTACTATTTTATCGATTGCAAGTCCCATTTTTTTCGCATAATATCCACCAAGAGCATTACCAAAGTTTCCACTTGGTACAATAATATCGATTTTTTCACCAAATTTAATTACTTTATCATTTACAAGTTTTGCATAAGCCCAGATATGGTATATTGTTTGAAATATTATTCTTCCGAAATTCACACTATTTGCAGCTGAAAGAGAGATATGTTTTTCATTTAAAGTATTTTTAAAACTATCACTATTTAATAGTTGTTTTAATGTATTTTGAGTATCATCGAAATTTCCTCTAACCCCAATTACTTTTTCATTTTTAGCATCAATAGTAACCATTTGAAGTCTTTGAACATCACTTGTACCATTTTGGGGATACATACATGCTACTTTTATGTTGTCTTTATTTGCGAAAGTTTCAAGTGTAGCAGGACCTGTATCACCACTAGTAGCTGCTAAAATAAGGTAATTTTCATTTTTTTGTTTTGCTAAATCACTTAATACTTGACCAAAAGGTTGAAGAGCCATATCTTTAAAAGCTCTTGTAGGACCATGCCAAAGTTCTGCTATGAATAAATCATTTTCTACTTTTTCAACTGGAACTACTGTATCAGTATCAAATTTATCGTATAAATTGATTGCTTTTTCTAAACTTTCATCAGAGATATCTACATCAAATTTTTTAATTACTGCTTTTGCTAAGCTTTTATAGTCTTTATGTGATGTAATAAACTCTTCATCAATAACTGGTAAACTTTCTGGACAATAAAGTCCTCCATTTGGAGCTGCTGGGTTTAAGATAGCTTCGCTGAATGTTTTTTTATCATTAGTTCCTCTAGTTCCTATAAATTTCATTTAAAAACCTTTTTTTAGTAAAATTATAACATATAAATTTTGATATAATTTAAAAAAAATTCGTAAGGATTATTATGATAGATTTAAAATTATTAGAAAACGATTTTGAAAATGTAAAAAAAAGATTATTATTAAAAAAAGTTGATGAAAAATTATTGCAAGAAGTAAAAACTTTTTTTGAAATGCAAAAACCATTAAAAAAAGAGATAGAAGATTTACAAGCAAAAAGAAATAGCTTATCAAAAGAGATAGGTAATTTTATGAGAAATAAAGAGATTGATAAAGCAAATGAAATAAAAAAAGAGGTTGAAAATATAAAAATTTCTATAGCAAATCTTGAAAAAGAGCTTAATGAATTGAATGAAAAATTACAAAACAAAGCTTTAACTATTCCTAATATTCCAGATTTAGATGTGCCTGTGGGTGAGGATGAAGATGAAAATGTTGAAATAAAAAAAGTTGGTACTCCACCAAGTTTTGATTTTGAAGTAAAACCTCATTATGAGCTAGGAATTGAATTAGATTGGCTTGATTTTGAAAGAGGTGTAAAATTAGCAAAAAGTAGATTTACTGTATTAAAAAATGAAGCAGCAAGACTTGAGAGGGCTTTAATTAATTATATGCTTGATTTTAATAGAAGTAGAGGCTTTGAAGAAGTTTATGTACCTTTTATGGTAAATAAAGACTCTATGACAGCTACTGGACAACTTCCAAAATTTGAAGAAGATTTATTTAAAATAGATGATGAAGATTTATATCTTATTCCTACAGCTGAAGTACCTCTTACAAATCTTTTTAGAGATGAAATTATTAAAGATTTTGATGAACCTATCAAAATGACTGCATATACTCCTTGTTTTAGAAAAGAAGCGGGAGCTCATGGTAGAGATACAAGAGGGATAATTAGACAACATCAATTTGATAAAGTAGAAATGGTGTGTATTACAAAACCAGAAGATAGTGATAAAGTATTTGATGAGATGGTAGAGTGTGCTAGTGATTTACTTACTTCACTTGGACTTGCTCATAGATGGGTAAACTTATGTACAGGTGATTTAGGATTTAGTGCAGCTAAAACTATAGATTTAGAAGTGTGGATTCCATCACAAAATAAATATAGAGAAATTAGCTCAGTTTCAAATGTAAGAGATTTTCAAGCTAGACGTGCAAAAATTAGATATAAAGATGGTAAAAAAAATATTTTAGCACATACATTAAATGGAAGTAGTTTAGCAGTTGGTAGAACACTTGTAGCTATTATGGAAAATTTCCAAACAGCAGATGGAAAAGTGGTTATTCCAGAGGTTTTACATAAATATTTAGGGTGATAAATGGCTGAAGAAAATAAAAGTACTAATAATTCTGAAAACGAAAATGATAATGAAGAAGTAATTGTTATAGAAGAGGATGCACAAGAAGAGCAACAAGAAGAAATTCAAGAACCTCCTAAAAAAGACAATAAATTATTTTTAATACTTATTGCTCTTTTAATAGGGCTTATTATAATGTTATTAGTGCTTTTATTAGTAGTTGTAATGAAGAAAAAAGATGAAAAAAACAATATTCCAAATCAAGAGATTGAAAAAATCACTAAAAAATTAACTCAAAAAAAAGTACCACAAAAAGATATAAAGTTACTTATAAAAAAAGCAAATATTTTATATGCAAAAGGTAAAAAACTTGAAGCTTTAAAGTTATTAAATAAGCTTTCAGTCTATTCAGAAGCCTTATCAAATTACAATTTAGGTGTAATCAAATTAAAAGAAAAAAAATATAAAAAAGCAATTAATTATTTTAATAAAGCGATAGCAAATGAAGATAATAGATGTATTTCTGCTTTAAATGCTGCATATGCTTCTTTAAAATTAAATGATAAAAAAAGATTTAAATATTATACTAGATTAGCTGAATTATATTTACCTGAAGAAAGTAAATCAAAATCTTATCCATTTTATTATGCTTTAACAGAGTATTATTTAGGTAGAGAATTTGAAAGTTTAGCAGGTTTAAATGATTCAAAAACATATTTAACAGAAACAAAAGAATTAAAAACAGCAGTATATAATTTATATGATGACCCTTATAATGTTATAGATAATACAAAAGATTCATTTATTTTAGGGATTTCTTATGCTAGAATAGGGGAATGGAGATTAGCAAAACAGGAATTACAAAAAGTAGCTTTGGGATTTCCTTTAAAAGCAGGTGTTGCTTTAGCTTTAGTGGAATTAAAACTAAAAGAGTATAAAAATAGTGCAAATCATTTACAAACAGCAAAACAACAAGATAAAGTTGTATATCCTATAAAAGTAGTGATTAAACCAGATACTTTTGATATTGAAGCAGCACAAGAAAATTTCAAACAAAACTTTTTAAATAAAGATCAAATTTATAATATTTTATTTTATTATGCTCCATATAAAGTATTTAATATAAATCAAACAATTGATTATTTACAAAAAGGTAGTTTTGGACTTGGTTTAGATAATATAGAAGAAGCTTCTACATATTTAAATAAATCATCAACTATTTCAAAATTAAATATTAAAATGAGTGAAGGGATTAGATTAGCTTTAAATCAACATATTTTAAAAGCAAATAAAGTGTTTGCTAAATTAGCAAAAAAATACCCATACCATTCTATTTTACATTATGATTTAGCTTTAACTTATGTGAATTTAAAAAATTATCCAAAAGCATATTACCATTTTCTAAGAGCTTATCATTTAGATGCAAACAATTATTTAGCTGGTATTTTCGCTATTATTACAGGAAATAAAGCACAATATAAAACTGATATGATAAAAAGAAACTTAGAATCTAGTATAGACTTTAATGATCCAAAAAATAAATTTTATGCTAGTTTACTTAGTTTTATTAATGATAATTATTCTGATGCTTTGAGTTTTGTCCAATCAGATTATAAAAAAACTAAACTTCATACAGCTTTTAGTATAGGGGTAGTAAAACTTTTATCTAATCAAGATGAATTAATAAAGCAAACTACTATTTTAAAAACAATTGCTCCAAAAGATATTATTGCTAATTTATTATATTTTTATGCTAATCATTCTACTGATGATATGAAAAAATTTGCTTTAGATTTTCAACCTGTATTTTTACAATCTCTGAATAAATGGGATTTAAATAGTTTTTATTATGGTTCATTGATTTCAGGAGAGATGTATATGGAATTTGCTAAAATTTCTGGACAATTAGCTAAATTAAAAATAAAACTTGAACAAAAGTTATTAGATACAGATGATGAAATTCCTGTATTACAAAATTTAGCTTTTGTGGATTTATACACTAAACATTTTGAAGAAAGTTATACTATTTTTAATGATTTAATAGACAATAAAGGAATTGATGATTATAAAACCTTATTTTATGGGGCTGTAGCTTCTATAATGGCAAATCATCATGCCAATGCTATCGCTTTACTTGCTTTATCAAAAAGAAAAAATAAAAATGCTTTTGAGTCAAGATATGGATTAGCACTTTTATATCATGAAGCTAAAAATTTAAGAGGGGCTACTATTCAATATATGAAAATTCCTGATGGTTTTAATAGTAGATTTTTTGATTTTGAGCTTATACCATAAGGGAATATAATGAAAAATTTGTTTGCAAAAAATATGAAATATTTTTATGAAAATATACCTCAATATTATGAATTAATAAAAAATATTAAAACAAGAAGATTTAAAATTATCAATGATAATGGGTTTAATATTTATGATACAGAAAATGATACATATTTTTATCCTGTAGAAAATTCTAAACATTTAATGCAAAATATTAGTGAATTGTATGCAAATAATCCAATGCAAAATGATTTATGGTATAAATATTTTTTAACAAAAGATTTACCAAATTACGATGAAAAAATTTTACCTATTACTTCTAAAATTTGTAATAAAATTATAAATAGTGTAAAAAATAGTGAAAAATATATAGATGATGGATATTTTTATGACAAAGATTTTTTATATACAACTACTATTTTTGGTATTGGAAGTGGACTTCATATAGAATATTTAACACAAAAGTATAATTTTCAATCTTTATTTATTTATGAACCAGAACCTGAGTTTTTTGCTATTAGTTGTTATTTTGTGGATTGGGGTAGAATTTATGAAAAACTAGGAGATAAATTTTATCTATTTATTAGAGGAGAACTTGATACTAGAATCTTAAAAAAATTTTATGATTCTTATATAGTTAGTAGTAATTTTTTAAGATTAGAATTTACTACTTATGAATCACCAAAGATAAAAAATGCAAAAAAAGAGTTTCATTTAGCAAATATATCAAATAAAAGAGGATGGGGTAGTTTTGAAGATGAAAGTGTAGGATTTAAAAATCATCTTAAAAATATAAATAAAAATACTCCTATTTTAAGTGGGACTAAAAAGATAGATGCCCCAATTTGTGTAATTGCTAATGGGGCTAGTTTAAATAATGATATAGAATGGATAAAACAAAACCAACAAAATATGATAATTGTATCAGTTGGTACTTCTATTAGACCATTACAAAAAGCAGGAATTGAGAGTGATTTTCATATAGAAATAGAAAGAATGCCTCAATTAGTGGATATTTTAAAACCGAGCTTAGAAAAATATAATGGATATTTTGTAGGTGCTAGTGTGATTGATAGTGAACATTTTAAAATAGCAAAAAAACCTTTAATGTTTGTAAGAGATGCTTCTAGTGCTACAGGAATTAGTAATTATTTTTTAAAATATTGCTCACCTATGGTGGGAAATACTGGATTTAGTTTTTCTGCTCATTTTAGTGATGAAGTTTATATGATTGGATTTGATGTAGGATTTAAAAAAGATAAAAGAATTCATGCAGAGGGTAGTTTGTATGATGATAAAGATGACAAAGATGAAGGATATCCTGTAAAAGGGAACTTTAGTAATGATATATATTCAAATGATTTATTAAATTTATCTCGTCAAAGTTTAGAGATGGCTATTGCTTTGCTTAAGCCAAAAAAAGTATATAATTTAAGTGATGGTGCTTATATTAATGGAACTATTTCAAAACATTCAAAAGATATAACATTATCAAAAATAGATAAAAAAAAGTATATAAAAAAAATAGTAAAAAATTTCAAAAAAGATAAAATAAAATTATTGAATTATTCTGGATTTTTAGAATTATATAAAAATAAGATTATTGAATTACTTGATAAAGAACCTAAAAATAAAAAAGAACTAACAGAAATTATAGATTTAATAAATGATTATACTTTAGCCTTTACTAGACATGAACCAGCAGTAGGTACTCTTATGAGAGGTAGTATTTGGCATATGCTAAATGCTATGTATATTTCTTTGCATAAAACAAATATTAATGAATACAAAAAAATAGTTAATATTATAAAAGATGGATTACAAAATTATAAAATAGAGATGCGATAAACTAATCCATCTTTAGTATTATAAGTAGGTATTTCATCTCTATCTTTTGGCATACTATTGTTATCAAATCTCACTTTAATATCTATAATAACCTCTTTTTTTGGCTTTTTGATAGTGATAGTTTTTATATTATCATATTCTAAATTTTTATAGATTTTTGTAATAGTTTTGTAATTATATAATTTAATAAATATTTTTTCCTTATCTGTATAATAGAAATTTTTTATTTTAAAATTTATATTATTTTTGTTTGAAGTAATTGTGATTTTACCAAATTCATTTTGTAAAACTATAGGTTTATATGGAAATTTTAATTTTAGTATATTTTTTATTTTATAATAAGGAAGTATAAATTTTGTATCTCCAAAAGCATAAGGTTTTATCTCATAGCTATTATAATAAAATAAAATTCCTCTATTAGTTAAAGCAAATTGTTGTGGTAAAATAAATTTATCCTCAAACCATCCATCATCTAATAAAGATTGATTTTGTTTCATTAAATTTATAAATTTATAATATTTTTTAGCTATTATTACTAATCGTGCATAATTACTTATAATATCTTTTAATTTTATTGGAATATTTCTATAAAAATTTTGAAATTCTACATAATAATGACCATGAGCTCCACCTGTATAAGCAGAATTAATATTTTCTAAAGTTAAAGTTTGATTTGTAGAAGAAAAAATATTTATTTTTACATCATTGTATAGATTTCCTCCAAATGTAGAAGTGTCTATCATATTTAAAACTTCCTCTTTTGGTTTTATAGTTTTATAGTTAGTGATAAATGGTTTTTGGTAATTATTTATAAAAGTTTTATTTGTATCTATATAAGATAAAGATTCTGTATAAGAAAAGTTAGCAAAAGAGTATTTTTTTGATAGTGAATAAGTAGAAATGTTTTTATCATAAAAAACTTCTGAAGCAACCAATAATAAAGGGATAAAAAACCATATAAATTTCATAAAATCTCCTTTTTTAACTATAATTGTAACCAATTTTGGTATAAAGGGTGTAAATGAGAATATTTTTAATATTAATTTTAGGAGTTTTTATTATGGCAAATGAATTAAAATATAGTGATAGTCCTTATCTACTTCAGCATAAAGATAATCCAGTTGAATGGATGATGTGGAGTGATAAAGCTTTTGATAAAGCAAAAAAAGAAAATAAACTTATATTTTTATCTATTGGTTATTCCACTTGTCATTGGTGTCATGTGATGGAAAGAGAAAGTTTTGAAAATGAAAAAATAGCAAAAATTTTAAATAAAAATTTTATTTCTATTAAATTAGATAGGGAAGAATATCCTGATATTGATAAATATTATCAAAATATATATCAAGTGATGCACCAAAGAGGTGGTGGATGGCCACTTACTATTATAATGACTCCAGATAAAAAGGTATTTTATAGTGCTACATATATTCCACCTCATACATCCCATTTTGGAGCTGGACTTGAAGAATTGCTTAATGCTATATCAAATGATTGGCATACAAATCCACAAAAAATAGAAAATATTGCTAATAATTTAGAACAATTTTTAAAAACAAAACCAAAAAAAGAAAAAATAAAATTAGATTTGGAAATTATAAATAAAATAAAACAAAAGACAATGTTAGAATTTGATAATGTTTATGGTGGATTAAAAGGGGCTCCAAAA
>Ga0256828_1001701_pt1 | contig 13512 bp, 10 predicted proteins | sample CV88metaG_FD_185993 | JGI IMG/M metagenome (GOLD analysis project Ga0256828, IMG submission 185993) | Hydrothermal vent microbial communities from East Pacific Rise, Pacific Ocean - CV88 | ecosystem: Environmental > Aquatic > Marine > Hydrothermal vents | place: Pacific Ocean: East Pacific Rise... | reverse complement strand
AAGTAAGAGCAGAAGCTGGAAGTTTTTTGGATCTCTGTCATGACCCTAAAAAGGCTTGTGAAGTTACACTTCAACCTGTAGATATAGTAGGAGTAGATGCTGCGATACTTTTTTCTGATATACTTGTTATACCTGATGAGATGGGTATGGATCTTAGTTTTGTCAAAGGTGAAGGACCAAAGTTTAGTGACCCTATCAAAACTCAAGAGGATTTAGATAGGTTAGTAGGTGGTAAAGAGGCTAGTGACAAGCTAACTTATGTATATGATACGATTAAACTTATCCGTGAAAAATTAGATGCAAGAGATGATGAAAAAGCTCTTATAGGGTTCACTGGAGCTCCTTGGACTTTGGCTACATATATGATAGAAGGGCAAGGGACTAAGACTTATAACATCTGTAAAAAGATGATGTACTCAAATCCAGAACTACTACATAATATACTAGCAAAGGTTACAGAGGTAGTGAAGTACTATCTTGAGAGTCAGATAGAAGCTGGTGTAGATGTAGTACAGATATTTGACAGTTGGGCATCTGCTATAGAGCCAAGCTTATATGATGAGTTTAGTTGGAAGTATATGGTAGAGATATCATCATATCTCAAAGCCAAGTATCCACATATCCCTGTTATCATGTTCCCTAAAGGTGTTGCTTCATTTATAGAACAAGGTCTTGTATATGGAGAGTTTGATGTTATGGGTATAGACTGGGGTACACCTATGGCAATGGCAAAAGAGAAACTAGGAGATAAGTATGTACTGCAAGGTAACATGGAGCCATGCTGTCTATACTCCAAAGAAGCCACTACAGAGTGTGTAGAAGCTATCCAAGAGATTATGGGTGGACAAAGACACATCTTCAACCTAGGACATGGGATATTACCAGATGTACCTGTTGAGAATGCGATACATTTTGTGAGAGAATGTCAAAGGGTTAGTCGTAAAGACTAAGGCTTCATATCTTAATGTAGGTCGGGGTATCCTTACCCCGACGATAATCTAAAATATAAAAAAGACATCATATCCAAATATAAATGTCGGGGTGGGGACACCCCGACCTACGGATTAGATAATCATAAACATTGTATGAAGATGGTGTTGTGAGGACACAACACCCTACAAAAAGGAAAAACAATGCAACCAACCTCCTCAACCCTCAATCCTCAACCCTTAAATATAATCTTCGGTCCCATCTACTCCCGTCGTTTTGGCAAATCTTTAGGTATAGATGTGAGTCCTAGCAAAAAGCAGTGTAATTTTGATTGTTTGTATTGTGAATTGGCTAAAGCTAAGACTATATCGGCTCAAGAAGAGGTTATACCAGTAGATAGTATCATATCAGCTATCCAAGATGCACTCAAAGAGCATAACGATATAGATGTACTAACTATCACAGCCAATGGAGAGCCTACACTCTATCCATACCTTGATGAACTTATAGATAAGATAAATGAGTTTAAAGGTAGTATCAAAACTCTTATACTGTCAAATGGTTCTACTATCAAAGATAAACATATTCAGCAGATACTTTGTAAATTTGATGAAGTAAAACTCTCATTGGATTGTGCAACTGCTAGATGTCTCAAAAGACTTGATAGAGGGCATAAAAGTATAGATATAGAAGATATCAAGAGTGGTATGCTTGAGTTTGCCAAGATATATAACAAAGAGCTTATAGTAGAGGTACTTTTGGTTGAGGGGGTTAATGATGATGAAGAAAACATCTCAAAACTCAATGAGTTTTTACTCCAACTCAAACCACACCGTATAGATATAGGTACTATAGACAGACCACCTGCTTATGATGTCAAACCACTTAGTTATGAGAAGATGTATGAGATAAGTTTGAAGTTTGATGCATCTTTGCCTATCTATATCGTATCTCGTCACAAACAAAAAGCTAGAGCTTCAAGTTATAGCCAAGATGAGATAGTAGCAACTTTGGCTAAAAGACCATTAAGTATGGATGATATAGATGCTTTGTTTGATAGTGAAAGCAAAAAGTTATTTGAAAATATGCTAAAAGATGGCAAAATAGACAAAATCCATACAAATGGAGTGGTTTTTTATAAAAATGTAGAAAAAACTCTTGACAAATAAGAGTTTTTTCTATATAATCCCACTCACAAATTTAAATGTTCCGGCATAGCTCAGCGGTAGAGTAGATGACTGTTAATCATTTGGTCCCAGGTTCGAATCCTGGTGCCGGAGCCACATTTTTGATTTGTACTTTTTAACCATTCCGGCATAGCTCAGCGGTAGAGTAGATGACTGTTAATCATTTGGTCCCAGGTTCGAATCCTGGTGCCGGAGCCACTTTCTTTATATAATCTAAAATTTTTATTTATTTTTTATCTATTGGGTTATCTATAGATATTTCTTTTCTATCATATCAGGTAGCATAGGTTTATCATAGAAGAATCCTTGTATATTTGTACATCCATTTTCTTCTAAAAATTCTTTTTGTTTTTGTGTTTCTACACCCTCAGCCATGATATCAAGTTCAAGGTTATTTGCCAATGCTATAATTGCTTTAACTATAGAGACATCGTCAGTTTGATCTGGTATTTGAAATACAAATGAACGGTCTATTTTTATTTTTTTAACAGGAAGTTGTTTGAGGTATGATAGAGACGAGTATCCAATACCAAAATCATCTATGGCTATAGATATACCCAAATCATTTAACTGTTGAAGTTTATCTGCAACTATATGGTGTTTTTGCATTACTTCATTTTCTGTTACTTCTAGTATAAGCCATTGAGGTTGAAATGAGTATTTTTCCATAGATGAGTTGATGTAATCTATGAAATCGTCTTGTACTATATTGCTTACTGTAATATTGAGAGATAATGTACCTGGATTTTGGTTATGATTGTACCAAGTAGCAAAGATATGCATAGATTTGTCTATCATCATTCTATCTATATCTACAATAACTCCTGTTGAGATGGCTAGATCTATATATTTGTTTGGAGTTAGTAATCCTTTTTGTGGATGACCCCATCTACTTAAAGCTTCCATACCTATGAGTTTATTGGTGCTTATATCTATCTGTGGTTGTAGATAAACCATAAATTCATTTTTCAAAAGAGCCTGTTTTAGTTCACTTTTGATAACTATCTTTTCATATGCTTTTTTTGTCATATCTATATCATAAAATTGGTAATTGTTTCTACCTTCATCTTTGGCTTTATACATGGCAGTATCAGCAAATTTCAATAAATCTTTTTCATTTGTAGCATCTTTTGGATAAGTACTTATACCTATACTACTTGATATATAGAGTATATGTTCATCTATATGTATAGGTTCTTTTGTGACTTTTAGTATATTGGAGGCTATTGTTGATAGATATCTCATATCTTTAAAGTCATTGATGATAGCTACAAATTCATCTCCACCAAGTCTAGCTAGTAAATCATTAGATCTTATCTTTGACTTCAATCTCTTGGCTGCTATCTGTAATACTTTATCTCCTATATCGTGTCCAAGAGAGTCATTGATCTGTTTAAACTGATCTAAATCTATAAAAAATATTGCAAGATTTGTATTGTTTTCTTTTGCTTTTTGTATATTGTTTTTTAACTCTTTTAAAAACAGTGTCCTATTTGGTAGTTTTGTCAATGAATCATGATTGGCTTGATAGTATAAAGTATCTTTTTGTTGTGCGATTTTGGTTGTTTTTTCATCTATCTCATTTTCTAGGTATTGTCTATAAGTTAACTCTTTTTTTCTCATAGAGTTAAGAAGTATATATATGATGATAAGTAAACCAATCAATATGGCTATGTTTATAACTAAGTTGTTTTTGAAGTTTATATAGAGTATATCAAAGTAACCTCTGTTTTTTATCTCAACATCTATCAAACCTCGAAGTTCCCCAAGTTTATAGTCATAGGCAGTAGAGTACTTGTTTTTGATACTAGCTATAGCATCTTCTCTTTTACCATGACACTTAAGACAAGATTTTTCTATATATAGAGGTTCTATAAAAATAAATGAGTTTTGTTTTTTGATAAATTTATACTGTTTTTTTGGATGAAGTTTGAAGTATTGTATCATCTCCATCTCAAATGCATTTGCTAGATTGCTTGGATTTCTTGGTTTATCAGATACTGTTTTTATCGTAATATCATTGTTCTGAGCTTTAGCAAAAATTTTAGCTATCATTGGAGTAGTTTTGACTGGTAGAAGATGTATTGTTTTATTATCTATAGATATGTTCTCTTTTAAAAATACATTTTGATAAGTTTTTCTAAATGATTTTACAAAATCGATTAATGTTTTACTCTGATTTTGTATGATAATATTTTGTGTTTTGGATATAGTATGATATTGTTCATAAGTTTTATAACCCAATAGGGTAGATAATATGATAGCAAATATTATAAAATACTTTCTGTGATACATGTCTATTTAACTCCACTTTCCTAACTATCTTATATTCTATCATATTTTTATATCAAAAAAATAAATAAATGTTAGATTTATGGACTATATTGCGATTTTATGGTATCTTTTGAAGATCTTTATGACTCTTTTAGTTTTAAACTGATTAAACTAGATACTACGATAGCAATATAAAAGATACCTGTGATAGCTTCCATAGAGACAAAAAATTCTGCTATATGGTTATGTGGGAGTATGTCTCCATAGCCCAAAGTAGTTAGTGTCACAAAGCTATAATACCCAACTCTAGCAAATCCCTGTTGCCAATTTGTAACCTCTAATCCACTAAAAGCAGTAGGGTCTATAAGTATAATGATAAGGTATATTATAGTCCAGATATTGCCAAGTAGCAAGTATAGGCTTATTGATCCTATCATTTTGTTTCTATCTATCTTACCTTCAAAAAGTATCTGTTTGTAGGCACTTATATATGCTGTGATAAAAAATACAAGTAAAGTAAAAAGTATAAAGTATGGTGTAAATCTATAGTGTGTAATGATATACAATATCGTACCCAATGTATATAAAATAATAAGTGCTTTTATAGGCATTTTTAGTCTAAGACTTTTGATACTTAAAATCAGCATAGAGACTATAATCCCCAAGAAAATATTATCGGCGATGCTACTACTAGCTTGTGCAACGACAGATGAAGAAAAAATGATAGTAATCAATGCCATAAAAAGATAAGTAAAATTATTTGATTTGGTGATTATAGGTTTCATATGTGTATTATAACAAAATAATCATCAAGATATATATCACTAAAACGAAAAAAGTTCTATAAGCAAGAGATAGTTTAATGAAGCTAAGTTATAATGATATATCATATTTAGGAGAAGATTATGAAACTCAAACATGTCGGAGCATATCCTATAGTAACACATAAAGGGATTAGTTTTGATCAAACAAAACCTGATCCTTATATATATCTGAATGCTGTTATCGAAATCATCGAATCTATAGAAAAATCAATGGATAAAAATATACAAATAGATGAACATAATCTTAAAAATTATAATACAAATGAATTGATGAATTTTGTAGAGAAATATTGTAGTGATTTTGAATCTATGATAAAACAAAAAGAGACAAGAGTAGATGAAATAGTCCAAAACTATACTAACGCATCAAAAAATAATCTAAATCTAAATACAGATGAGAAAAAAGCTATACTTGGTAATATCACTATAATGAAAGATTATTATAAATCATATATTACAAATGATATCATATATAAATGTCTTTTGAAAGTTTTGAGTGATGTAATAGTCAAAAAATATATCAAAGATATAACTTTTAGTATAGGAAGAAACTATGGTATGGTGCTTAGTAATGTTGCTAAGGTACTACAAGATCATAAACCGTACCGCGATGCTACTATGGAGTTTTTTAGTGATGATAGAGGTATAACATACGGTAAACTTGATATGAATATAGCATAAAAGGATAAGATATGCCAAAAACTCAAACACAAAAAGATGTGATAGCAAATATAAAAGAAAAGATAGATCTTTTAAAAGAAGAACATAGAGTAGAGTATGATTTGTTTTATCAAGCACTAGAAGAGGTGCTTATCTCAGTAGTACCAGTACTGATGAGTGATAAAAAGTATAAAGATAATGAGATAGTAAGAAGGCTTATGATTCCAGATAGGATTATCAAGTTTAAAGTAGAATGGCTTGATGATAACAATAAGATACAAGTAAATACAGGTTACAGAATACAATTTAACAATACTTTGGGACCATATAAAGGTGGTCTTAGATTTCATCCTAGTGTAAATGAAGGTGTTTTGAAATTTTTGGCATTTGAACAGATATTTAAAAATGCTCTTACAGGATTACCGATAGGTGGAGCTAAAGGTGGTAGTGACTTTGATCCAAAAGGTAAGAGTGATTTTGAAGTGATGAAGTTTTGTACAGCGTTTATGCGTGAACTTCACAAGTACATAGGTCCTAGGATGGATGTACCAGCTGGTGATATAGGAGTGGGAAGCCGTGAGATAGGGTATCTCTTTGGTGAGTATAAAAAAATTACTTCCAATTTTGATGGTGTACTTACTGGCAAACCTTCATTTTTTGGAGGTTCACTTCTCCGCCCACAAGCTACTGGATATGGAGTAGTTTACTTTACCCAAAAGATGCTAGAACTAGAACATAAAGATAGTTTGGAAGGTAAAGTTTGTACTGTAAGTGGTGCTGGTAATGTTGCACTTCATACCATAGAAAAACTTTTACAAATAGGAGCAATTCCTGTAACTTGTAGTGACTCTGGTGGTACTATATATGATGCAAGAGGACTTGATATAGAACTTCTTAAGAAAATGAAGTTTGAGCAAAGAGTATCATTACGGGAATATATAGACCATCATCCAGAGGCTACATATATACCAAAAAGTAAATATCCAAAAGGAGGACATGCTATTTGGGATATACCTTGTTATGCTGCATTTCCATGTGCTACACAAAATGAAGTTACACTTGTTGATGCTAAAAATTTAGTTAAAAATGGATGTATAAGTATAACAGAAGGTGCAAATATGCCTTCGACTCCAGAAGCTATAGAATACTTCTTAGACAATCATATATCTTTTGCACCAGCAAAAGCTGCTAATGCAGGTGGAGTTGCTGTAAGTAATTTTGAGATGAGTCAAAATGCAGCTATGCAAAGATGGAGTGAAGAAAAGATAGATAAAAAACTCAAAGAGACTATGGAATATATCTGTGATGAAGTGGCACAAACTGCCAAGGAGTATGGAGTAGAAAACAATTTTGTAGTAGGTGCAAATATAGCAGCATTTATCAAAGTAGCCAATGCTATGATAGTAGAAGGGATATAGTTATGATAGAACGGGTATGGACATTTTTAGGAAATTTTACTGAACTATTTTTGAGTTTGGCATTTTTGGCTATAGTAGCTTTGTTTATATATGATAGATTTATACAAAGAGAGCATCAGTTGCTTATAAACTATCCAGTTATTGGTAGGTTTAGATATTTTTTTGAGCTTCTTAGAGAGCCTCTTAGACAGTACTTTGCTGAAGAGACATTTTATGAGTCAAGAGATAAGATAGATTGGGTATATAAAGCAGCAAAAGATGTACCAAACTATCAGTCATTTTCAGTATCTCAACCATTCTCTGGTTCGAGATTTATACTTAAACACTCAGCAAATGTCAAAAATGATGATGAAGTTTCAGATGACTTTAGTATTGTTTTTGGAGAAAAAAGAGAAAAGCCATTTGTTGCCAAATCACCAATCATTCGTTCAGCTATGAGTGATGGGGCATTAAGTCCTGAAGCGGTTAGAGCCTTCTCTATTGGAGCAGAATTATCTAATTTTCCTCTTAATGTAGGAGAAGGAAGTTTGACATCAAATCATTTATATACACTCTCACCTACAAAAGAGGATGAAAAGTATTTAGAGATTATTGAGCCTACTGCAAAAGCTGAGACTGTTTTTAAGCTAGTAGAGAAGATATCTAACAAAGAAAGAGCTATAAAAGTATATAAAAAGATACTTCTAAAAGGCATACCAACAGCCAATACATATATATATAATGATGCAACTCATAAACTGTTTCGTGTAAACTGGGATGCTCCATTGGAAAACTTTCCCAAAGAGATACCAGATACTTTGCCTGATTTGATATTTCAAATGAGTTCAGGACTTTATGGAGTTAGAGACAAAGATGGTAATTTTGATGAGATTAGGTATCAAAAAGTGATGAGTTTTTGTCGTATGACAGAGATCAAGATAGCTCAAGGTGCTAAGCAAACTGGTGGTAAACTAGCTGGTTCCAAGGTGAGTGCTGATATTGCTTACTATCGTGGAGTGGAAGAAGGAAAAAATCTTTTCTCTCCAAATAGATTTCCGTATGCTGATACTATAGAACATCTTATGGATTTTGTAGGAAAGTTGCAAGAATTATCGAAAAAACCTGTAGGCTTAAAGATAGTTATATCTGATGCAAAACATATAGAAAATGTAGTTCAAGAGATAGCCAAAAGAAAAGAACAAGGTTTATCTATACCTGATTTTGTGACAGTTGATAGTGGTGAAGGTGGTAGTGCCACAGCTCCACTTGAACTTATGGAAGCAGTAGGGCTTACTACACATAATGCTTTGTATGTGATAGATAAAACTTTAAAAAAATATGCGTTAAAAAATGATATCAAGATAATCATAAGTGGTAAGATACTCACTCCTGATGATGTAGCTATAGCACTTTCTCTTGGTGCTGATGCTGTAGGGATTGCTAGAGGATTTATGATGAGTGGAGGATGTATCAGAGCTAGAATGTGTTCAGGGTTTGGTACACACCAATGTCCTGTAGGTTTAGCTACTCAAGATCCAAGGTTAAGAGCCTCTTATCTTGTGATAAAAAAAGGTTATGAGATAGCAAACTACCATCGTAATATCATAAAAGGTCTTAAGACTATACTAGCTGTTATGGGATATGAGAAGATAGACAAACTAAATCACAAAAATCTCACATATAAAAGTGAAAATGGTGAGATATATTTTGATATAGATAAGTATTTTGAAAATAAATTACATACATAGGATATAAATGAGTGAACATATAGTATGCTGTCATGAATGTGATGAATTAGTATCTATACACCATCCCTATAGAGAAGGTAGATTTAAATGTCCACAGTGTGGTAGTCTGCTTTTTCGCCATAAATCAGGTATGATAGAAAAGATGTATGCTCTTTCTATATCCGCTTTGATACTTTTTGGTGTGACTAATTATTTTCCTTTTTTATCTTTTGAGGTAGCTAGTAATCTTTCACATGCTAATTTTTTTACTAGTGTTTTATACCTAAGTAAAGATGGAGAGTATCTATTATCTTTAGCCATACTTATGACAACTATCGTGATACCTTTGCTAAGAATTATACTATTTTTGCTTCTATTTGCTCCACTTTATCATCGACATATACCTTCATATGCTACAAATGTGTTAAAAATACTTGAGTATTCAACACATTGGGGTATGTTAGATGTATTTTTGATAGGAGTTTTGGTATCATTGGTCAAACTAGTAAAAATGGGAAGTATCATAGCTGGTACTTCTGTATGGGCATTTGGAGTACTTGTATTTGTATTGGCTTATATGCAAGTGGTATATAATCCTCATCAAATTTGGGATTTGATAGATAAGAACAGAGGTGATATATGAGGGCTATAGAGTGTGGTTTAGCATGTTGTAGTGTATGTCATCATATAGTCAAAATGCCACCTTCTAACAAAGGGGTTGCTATATGTCCTAGATGTAGTGAAGAGGTTCATTATCGTAAGAAAAATGCTATACAACATACTTGGGCTTTGGTGATAGCTAGTATAATATTTTATATACCAGCAAATATGCTTCCTATGATGCATGTTCATACATTTGCAGGAACACAGTCTGATACTATCATAAGTGGTGTGATATACTTTTTGCATTCAGGTTCATACTTGATAGCTTCAGTTATATTTATAGCAAGTATTATAGTACCTATAACAAAACTTATGATACTTATATATCTACTTATATCTGTACAAATGAAAAAAACTACAAATAAGATAAAAAAGAAAAAGCTTTATGAATTGACAGAGCTAATAGGAAAATGGTCAATGGTTGATGTATATGTAGTAGCTATTATGATAGCTTTGGTACATTTTGGTGGACTCTCAGAGATCAAAGCAGGGCAGGGAGCAAACTACTTTTTGCTTGTAGTTATATTGACTATGATTGCTGCGATGAGGTTTGATGTAAGATTGATATGGGATATAAAGGAAGAGAATGCAACATGAGTTTAAAGAAGCCCTTTGGCAAGAGAAGAAGAAAGGTATTTCTGGTGTTTGGATAGTACCTATACTAGCATTGGTTATAGGAGCATGGCTTGTTTGGAGTTCATATATAAAACAAGGTCCTACTATACATATAACTTTTAAATCAGCAGCAGGGATACAAGCAGGTAAAACAGTATTGAAATATAAAGATATAGTTATAGGTAAAGTTACAAATGTAAGGTTTAATGATAATCTATCTGAAGTAGTTGTGACAGCTAAACTTCAAAAAAATATGGAACAGTTTTTGAGTGAAAATACTAGATTTTGGGTAGTACAAGCAAAACTTGGTTTTGGTGAAGTACAGGGACTTGATACGCTACTATCTGGTGTATATATAGTGATGGATCCACAAAAAGGGACACAACAATTAAAAGATTTTGATGGATTAGAACAAATCCCAGTTATAACAGCAGGAGATAAAGGTAGGACATTTGTACTAAAAGCAGATTCTATAGGCTCTTTAGGTGTAGGGTCTCCGATATATTACAAAAAGCTCAAAGCAGGAAGTGTCGCTTCATATAAACTAGATGATGATGGTAAACATATCACAATAGATGTGTTTGTCAAGTCACCATTTGATAAGCTTGTCAATGATAAAACAAGGTTTTATAATGATAGTGGTATAAGTGTGAGTATGGGAGCTGATGGTATAGATATAGATACTGAGTCTATGGTATCTCTTGTTATGGGTGGTTTGGCATTTGATAACTTTGATATACATGGTGTAGGTAAAGCTGTCTCCAATAAACATCAGTATAAATTATATGCAAGTAAGAAAAAAGCTAAAGAGCCTACTTTTAAAAGAGAACTTTTCTTTTGGGTATATTTCAATGAGTCTATCAGAGGATTGTCTGTAGGAGCACCTGTTGAGTTTAGAGGAGTGAAGATAGGTGAAGTTGTAAGTTATTCTTTAGTTGGTAATTCAGATAGTGCAGAGTTTAAGATACCTATACTTATCAAGATAGAGCCTGAGAGATTTATTATCACAGGTAATTCTAAGGGAACTAGTAACGAAATCAGCTTACCCGTATTTGAAAAGTTACTTCAAAATGGATTTAGAGCTCAACTTCAATCAGGCAATCTTTTGACTGGAGAGTTGTTTATATCTCTTGATATGTATAAAGATATAGCTAAAGTAGAACCAAAAAAAGAGAATGGATACTATGTGATACCAACTATACCAGCTACCATGGAGACACTAAAAGATGATGTACAAATACTTCTTAAAAGAATATCAAATATACCTTTTGAACAGATAGGAAATGATATAGAAGGGATGTTAAAAGATATCCGTATAACAACTATACCAAAGGTGGATACTTCGGTAGATAATGTATCAAAACTTATCAATAGTACAGATAAGATGATGAATGCAGCTAGAAAAAATTATATAGATAGTAATGCTCAGATGAATAAAAAGTTACTAAGATTGTTAGATGAAATGACAAGAACAACTAAATCTATCAATAATTTAACAGATTATTTACAAAGACATCCAGAGTCACTTATAAGGGGAAAATAATGCATAAATATATCATAACATATACTACTATAGCCTTGTTTTTAGTAGGTTGTAGTAGCAAGTCAAATTTTTATCAGCTCCAACCACGCTTAAGTAGTGTAAAAAAGAGTACTATAAAAAAAGATAAAATTATAGCTGTAGAAGATGTGAAGGTAGCTAAATATCTTGACAAACCACAAGTTATCACTCGTATCAATGATACACAAGTAGAACTGCATGAATTAGACAGATGGGCAGGAGATATAGATACAAATATCCAAAGAGTCATCACTAAAAACCTATCATCCAAACTAAGAGCTTACAGTGTACTCGCCAAACCTATCCAAGAGCCTATAGATGAGAGATATACTTTATATGTATCTATAGATAGGTTTGATGGAGATAGTAATGGTAGTGTTGTTTTAAATGGTCATTGGAGTTTGGTAGATACACAAAACCAGTCACTTATAAAAGGTAAAAAGTTTAACTATACTACACATATACAAATACCAGATATAGTTGAGATAGTCACTGCCCAAAGTAAACTCTTAGATAAGTTAAGTAGTGATATAGCTTCAAGTATATAGCTTTAGTTTACTCCTGTTTGCATAAATTATTTACAAAATATAAGATTTATGTTATAATCTATATAAGGAAATAGGAGTTTATTATGTTGCGTTTTAAATCTAAAATCTTGAAAAAGATAATGATTGTTATCTTTTTACTCGTTTCTTTATATACTGTTGCTATCATTTTTATAGCACTCCCTCAGATAGATACTACTATCAAAAATCTTGAAGAAGCAAATGCAAAATCTGTACTTCGAAAAGTAGTATTGCTTACCAATAATGTGGCAAAGAGTTTGCAAGACTTCAAAGAAGAGACTCTCAATCGTCATAAACAAGAGTTAAAAAATATCATAGAAGTAGTACATTCTATGATGAAAGAAGCTTATGTAGAAGCTCGTATCCATCCTAAAGAAAAAGATAGAATAAAACAAGAACTGTTAACTCGTATAGGCAAGATAAGGTATAGTAACAATAACTATATATTTGTATTTGATTATAACAATACCATGTTAGTACACCCCTCGATAAAGTCTGGTACAAATATGACTAATGTACTGGATATCAAAAAAGAGCCTATAGTACCTCGTATGCTTAAAATAGCTAGAGAGTTTGGTGAAGGATTTACAAAGTATTGGTGGTACAAAAACAACAGTGACCCTAAACCTATAGAAAAACTCTCTTATAGCAAAGATTTTCCAGAGTGGAAGATGGTCATAGGTACTGGTATGTATATAGATGATATACAAAAAGAGGTTCAAAAAAGAAAACAAGAGCTTTTCTTGGAACTTAAAAATATCATGAAAAATACAAAGATTAGTAAGACAGGATATATATACATATTTGATGATGATAAAATGCTTATACATCCAAATAGCAATATAGAAGGCAAAGATTTTAAAAAGTTAAAAAATCCTGGTAAAGATACATATATATATGATGACTTGGTAAAAGCAGCTAAAACTACAGGTGTGTTACGATATAAATGGGATAAACCATCAGATAAAGGTCACTATGTATATGATAAAATTTCATGGATACAGTATATACCATCTATGAAGTTATATGTTGTCTCATCTGCATATGAGTGTGAACTTGAAGAGATATCAAGAGATTTGCATGATAAGATACTTTATATCGCTGGATT
>Ga0256828_1001699_pt1 | contig 13522 bp, 13 predicted proteins | sample CV88metaG_FD_185993 | JGI IMG/M metagenome (GOLD analysis project Ga0256828, IMG submission 185993) | Hydrothermal vent microbial communities from East Pacific Rise, Pacific Ocean - CV88 | ecosystem: Environmental > Aquatic > Marine > Hydrothermal vents | place: Pacific Ocean: East Pacific Rise... | reverse complement strand
TTGTATCTTTTTTAGCAGGTCATTGAGGCTTAGCTTGTTTTCGTATGTTCTCTCAAGGAGTGCAAACGAGGAAAAATCTGCAATCCTTTCAATAGTTGTAATACTTATCTCAAAGGCTTTTTTCTCTATATATGATTTTATGAGCGGTATGGCAAAAATTGTCTGTACACTTATAGCTATAAGGATAGAGATAAGTACAAAGCTGATAAATTTTAGTTTTAGACCACCTTTTGCGATAAGTTTTTTTATAACCTTGTTTATATTTTTTCCTTTTTTTGTATTTTGTTGTTACAACTCAATCCCAAATCATAGTTTTTGGCAAATTCTACCTAAAAAATGTTAAAATTGCACTATGTATGATGTAGTTATTATTGGTGCTGGTATAAATGGTTGCAGTGTTGCTTATGAGTTGTCTTGTGCAAAACAAAATGTGCTTGTTGTAGATATGGACAGGGTTGCTGGTGGGGGGAGCGGTGCAGCTGGTGCCTTTATCTCTCCAAAGTTCTCAAAAGCGGGTTTGCTAAAAGAGCTTTTGCATGATGCTTTTTTGTATTCGAGTGAATATTATATAAATAATTTTCCAAAATATTTTACAAAAACACAACTGCTCCATATAGCTAAGGATGAAAAAAGTGCAGAGCTGCTTAGGTATTATAAAAAACATACATCTTTGAAACTGGAAAATATCCCTGAGCAATTTCTAAGCACACTGTGTGATGATGCAAAAAAGATGCAATATATCTCGTTGCAAAGTGGTATAGCAGATGCACAAAATATGTGTCTTGCAATGGTTGAGGGGATAGAATTTGTAAAACAAAAAGTAGATAATATTGTCTATGAAAACGGCAGTTGGGTTATAAACGGCAGTTATCGTGCCAAAAATATAGTACTTGCCACAGGTGCATACAATCAGATAATAAAGGAAGAGCATATAAAACTAAGGGGTATATGGGGGCATCGTATTGATATAAAAACTACTACCAAAAATCAATACTCTTTGCATCAGTTTGTATCTATTTCGCCAAATACAGAGGGGGTTTTGGCAATTGGTGCAACACACAATGTTCATTATCATCCACAGAGTTCAAAATCTGCCTATGATATCCAAGAGGGGAGGGATGAATTGTTGCAAAAAGCCAATAAAACTCTAAAGCTTGAGGATGTAGAGGTTTTAAAAGATTATACAGGGTTGAGAAGTGGGAGTTTTGATTATATCCCTATGGTTGGCATGGTTGTGGACTCCAAAAAAACTTTGGCACTTCAGGGGATCAATTTTAAAACAAAAAAACCATCTTATGATGATTATATATATTATCCAAATCTTTATATGATAAACGGAAACGGTGGATACGGATTTGTTTTGGCTCCATACCTTGCGAAGATTTTAAAAGAAAATATACTAAATGCAAAGAAGATAGACAATTCACTTCTACCGGCAAGATTTTTTGCAAGATGGGCAAAAAAGCTGTAGGGCAGATAGGATTTTTCTATACAGCTTTTAGAGTTTGTGGAGGGTTTGTAGAAAAGACCTGTCTGAATGTGTTTGCTCTTAGATCTTTTGCTTTTCCTGTGGCAAAAGGGGATAGGAAATATGCCAAATCTTTTGCTTCTTGCAAGTCGTAGTTGTTATCATACATAAAGACCATTGTTTTGTCTAACTTTTGTACATGGGCAGAGAGTGAGTGTGCATATTTTATGATAGCTTTGTGGTGTCTGTCGTATTTGTGTCCAATACCAAAAAATACAAACTTGCCACTAAGCCTTATGTTTGGTATATCAAGATAGTTTAGATTTTTGTCATATCTTGTGAGTTGTGAAGATGTGAGTTTGTCCAAATCAGAATTGAACTCCTCAAGCACAAAAGTGGGTTCAATATTTTCTCTGTTGTATGCAAATAGGTATTTTATCTCCACCAGTTTACCTTTGTGGTGTTGTTTGAGTGCCGAATTTAGCAGATAATCCCTTTGTGTTTCGTTTAGCTCCACAAATGAATCATAATCTTCAAATCCGTCATTTTTCAAAAACCTGCTTGGTTTATACCCTTTTGGGCTTACTTCAGGATTGTATAAAAATATTGTACCTGCTACTGTTTTTCTCTTTTTTTTGAGCATACTCTCAAGCTCTTTTGTAGATATTTTATCATCTTCATCTTTGCTGATATAGATATAGTGTTCACTTAGATAATCCATATCAAAATTTGTAGAGAACTTTCCAAATAGTTGCATATTTTATTTTCCTTCATTCATAACACTTATGATAAGCGGTATGATATTTTGACTTTTTGTTTTGTCTATAAAACCGTTTGCACCCAAAACCTCGGCTTCTCTTTTGTTGTTGTCTCCCGTCATTGAAGAGTTTACTATGATTGGGATATCTTGTGTTGTAGGTGTTGCCCGTAGTTTTTGGATAACTGTAAAGCCCGACATCTCAGGCATCTCAATATCTGTTATCACCACTGGTGTTTTTGACGGGTTGTCCAGAGAAAATATATAATCTATGAGTTTTTTACCATTATCAAAGAGTTTCATATCTATTTTTGAGTTTGCAAAAATCTGTTTTAGGTGGGTTTGTGCAGTTTTAGAATCTTCTGCTATGAGTACTGTACCGTTTGAGAGTTTTTCAGGAATTGTCATATCCTGTATGTTTGAAGGTGATTGATTTACATCAACCATAGCCTGTGGTATAACATCTGAGAGTAGTTTTTCATAATCCAAAATGAGACAAAGAGAACCGTCTTCAAGCCTTGTGTCGTTCATCACAAGCCCATCTTGTTTGAGTCTGTAACTATCAGGGGCATGCATCTCATTCCAGTTTTTTTTGATAACACGATAAGCAGACATTATCCTGAGACCTATAATAATACCGTTGAAATCACATATAAGTATGTTTGTTTTGTTTATTTCATCTTTTGGTATATTTGTCCCAAGCCATGCGGGAAGATTGAGTATTGGTATTTGCAACCCTCTGAGTATAATAGTACCTTCAAGCAAAGGGTGTGAAGATGGTATCTGTGTAAGAAAATGGTTTTTTGATTCTACTACCTCTCTTGTCTTAAAAACATTTATAGCATAATAGGCGGAATCTTCACTCTCACTAATTCTAAATACCAAAAGTTGAAGTTCATTGTTTTTGGCAAGGTTTGTAGCTGCATCAACACTATCTAAAACAGACATAAATACCCCTCACGGTTAATATAGCTATAATAGTACCCTAAATAAGATGAAAAAGGCTTGAATATTAATTGTGAAATGGTAAAATACATTTATCTAAATAACAAAGTGATGCTTTAAAATAAAAGGTGGTGTTTTGAAAAGTTTATTATTGGTTTTTTTATTTGTCAGTTCTGTTTTTGCAGATGTTTATTATTCAAAAGTTGAACCCTATGAAGTGAGAAATATATCTTCTAATGTTTCTGGATTGGTTGTATATACGGCTCAAGAGAGTATAGGTAGATTGTTGGATGAAAAACCATATATCAAAATAGATGCAAAACTCGATATAGAGGAACTCGGATATATAAAAGAGAAACTCATCTACCTTAGAGATATTATCAAATCAAACGAAGAGATGTTAAAAAACCAAGAGAAAATTTTGGAGAAAAAAAAGCTTAACTATAAACGGATAGAAGATCTCAAAATCAAGTCTGTTGTGGAAAAAGACAGAGAGTTTTATGATCTTGTAAATACTCAAAACCAACTCATAAACACCCAAAAAGCGATACAAAATCTAAAAGTGCAGATAACTGATTTGAAATTAAGACGCTCAAAGCTAAGAAGAGTTGTATCTGATAAAAATCTAAGGGCAAAAGGGTTTGTGCTTTATGAGATACTGGTAAAAGAGGGGCAGGTTGTTTCTGTATCTACCCCTTTGGCAAAAGTTGCAGATGTATCAAAAGCGATACTGACAATATATCTTGATGAGAGGGAGGCTGTATCTGCAAAAAACAAGGTGGTCTATATAGATGGTAAAAAAACAGACTATAAGGTCACAAGACTGCTCAATATTGCTGATTCTGAAAATATATCAAAATATATGGCTCAGATTGTTATAAAACCACCAAAACTTTTTTCAAAACTTGTAAAAATAGAACTAAAAGATGAATAATATTACAGCTTGTCCGCTTGATTGTTACGACGGATGTGTGATTGAGTATAAAAACAAAGAGATAAAACCCTCAAAAAGTGGATATACAAACTCTTTTTTGTGTCCACTTCTAAATAACTATAAAAATTATAAAACAATACAAAAACCAAGATATATGGGCAAAGATATATCTATGCAAGAAGCACTGAAAATACTCAAAGAGATGATACAAAAGTGCCAAAAACAAAATATACTCCATTACAGAGGGAGTGGAAACTTTGGTTTGATGCAGGAGGTTGTTGATCATTTTTTTGCATCTTATGGAGCAACACTTACAGACGGAAGCCTGTGTGACGGTGCAGGTGCAGCGGGGATAACAGAGGGTAGAGGCTCAAATAAAAACCCATCTCTAAAAACTATAAAAGAGAGTGAAGTTATTGTATTTTGGGGTAGAAATCCACACACAACATCTTCACATATACTGCCTTTGTTAAAAAACAAAAAGATAATAGTGATAGACCCTCTAAAAACACAAATAGCAAAAACGGCAGATATTTTTGTGCAGATAAAACCACATTATGATATGTTTTTGGCAATGTTACTTGCACGATTTTTGTATATCCAATACGATATAGATGAAGAATATCTTGAGAAGTTTGGCAGTGAGTATGAGGATTTTTACGAGCTGACACAGACCATAAGGATAAAATCTATACTTCAAGAAGCAGATGTATCTCTTGGTGATATTGGTCGTATTTTAGATATGGTTGTTGGCAAAAAAGTTGTAATTTTGTGTGGTGTTGGAGTGCAAAAATACAACGACGGAGCAGATATACTCAGAGCTATTGACGGATTTGGTGTGATGCTTGGACTTTTTGGCAAAAGGGGGTGTGGTGTAGGATATCTAGCAGAGTCAAAAGCAGGTATCACTTCCCCCTTTTGCAGAGATACAAAGATGGTTTGCAAGGTTGATACAGAGTTTGAAAAGTTTGATATGGTGTTTGTACAGTGTGCCAATATATTATCTCAGATGCCAAATACAAAAAGGGTTGAAAAATCTATCTCAAAAGTAAAAAATGTTGTGTATTTTGGTTTGTACGAAAACCAAACAAGCAAGATAGCTGATCTGGTGATACCCGCAAAGAGTTTTTTGTATAAAGATGATATAAGGACATCTTATTTTCATAATGGTCTTATGCCTATGGGCAGTGTTGATTGTTGCGATATTGGTATAAGTGAGTGGGATCTTAGCTCGTATCTTTGTGGTGAGTTTGGTGTGGAGTTGGAGCCATTACAATATTATCTTGATTATTTTGAGAGTTTTGGTGTAAAAAACAGTGATGCAGAGTTGGTTGTAAAAGGTAGAGAAGAGATACCATATCAAAATGGTTTTGATACAGATGATGGGGAGTTTGTGTTTTTAGAAGAGTTTGATATGCCAAAACATCAAGAGGGGAAGATGTTTTTGATAACACCCAAGAGTGCAAAGAGTCTTAATTCTCAGTTTTGTGTAGATCAATTTGTATATATAAACCCATCTGTCGGTTTTGACGACGGGGAGATGGTAGATATACATTCTAGTGTTGGAAGTGTCAAACTGATTGTAAAGCATGATGAAGATATAAGAGAAGACTGTGTTTTGATATACAGTGGAACAAAAGGTGTAAACAACCTGACAACATCCAAACATCTAGCACAGGGTAAAAATGCAACATACCAGCAGGAGATGGTAGAGATTTTCAACATTGAGTAGCAACTGTATTTGTTAAAAAATGTCCTATAACATTTAAAGAGGATATAGTTTTATCAAATTTAGGTAGTTCTCCAAATGTAATATTTGCAAAAGAGTTTTCATACATATTTTTGAGTTGATTATACAATCCCTTATTTTGTTTATCCAATTGAAAAAACAAAGGGCATTGTGAAAAATCGGTATTTAAAAGATAGCCATAATGTGTTTCGCTTATTTTTTCAGCTCTTCGCTCTTGGGGTAAAAACTTAGCTATATCATTTTCCCGTTTTTTGAGTAAATTTTCAATAAATTCACTTGATTCCAAATACCCCTTAAAATAGCTGTTGTTTAACATCATGTGTAAATCATAAAAGTGCCGTACACTTGATATAAGTTTTGAAAAATCATTCTCTTTTAAGCCCTTGTAATAGTAATCTTGCAATGCACCTATTTTCTCTGTAAAAGTAACTTTGGGGGATAGTGTTGCAATAGTAAAAGGCTCTAGTTTAGCATCTATATAAAGTGTTTTATTTGTTTCTTGAAGATGCTTACCAACATAAGAGCAAATTTCTTTTTGCTCCATAGGGAGATAAGAAGATTGATAATTTTGTTCTAGTTTGACATAAGGTAATATCTCTTGTGAGGGATTTGTAAAGATATTTTTAAACTCAAATCTCTGTTCACGAAGGGCATCCCCTCTGTTGATGTGTTTTAGATTGCGAAGTTTTTCATCTCCTATCACACTTTCAATACTTTTGTATATTCGCTTTGCCACTCCACCGCCAAAAACTTTATCGCTATCATATATCCTCAAATCAACATCCTCTGAAAAACGAAAAATCATGTTGTATGCTTTAGAGAGTGATGTGCCACCTTTAAAAGAGATATTGTCTTTATGCTCACTCGTTGCAATTTTTTTAAGCATATAAGTAACCCAATAATCTTTTTCAATATAAAATGGTTCTGTTTTTAGATGCTCAGCAGTATCTTTACATTTTTCAATAAAAATTTTTTGATTTTCATGCAATATCATCTTGATATCTCCTTTTGTTGGTATTTTGCAAAGGTAGATTCAAGTATATAATTAGCAAAGCTCTTATCCATAGAAAATATATTTTTTATAAAATCTACCTGCATCTGCTTTTTATATTTTTTGAGTACTGTAATAAGAAGTTTGAGTTTTGTTTTGTCTTGTTTGAAAATTTGAATATTTTTCTTAATATAAGCAAGAAATTCATCCTCTATTAAATCCATAATTCTTTTTTTATTTGCAATAATCTCAATAAACTCTATTATCGGTTTGTTTTTCTGTGTAGGTTGCACTGGTATTTTGAAGTATTTGCATTTTCTGCCATTTTTATCATACAAACCTCGTTTAGTGCCGATAGTTCCAACTTCATAAACAAAACTGTTTTGAGTAGTAAGTCCTTTACCATTATAAAGAGCATTGCCTAATATAACATCTCTGTTTGGTACGACTAGCTCTTTCCATATGGTTTTATCATCTATACCTGTTTTAACTTTATAGCATTTGCCTTTAAATCTTGTCATGACATTTTTAACTTTATAAAACTTCCCTTTAGAAAACCTTGCTATAACACCATCCTTAACAAGCCTGTTTATGGCAACATACAAAGCATTCCTGTTCTCAATAGCATCAAAAACATCATAGCTGTAAATTTTATTATATCTGAGTTTTGAGATAATTTTCTTAACCTCTGTAGCTACCATAATTACTCCTTTTTTAGTATATTTATTATTATAGCAAATGTAAGGATAAATATCAACTATCCTTACATTTTATAATTCTATTTTATCTCCAATGCAATATAGTTTTAAATCTCTTACAGGTCTCTAACAGATTTATTCATTAACAGTATAACTTTTGTTTTAAATTTGATTTGTAATTATGAGGTATCCGTCGTTGGATATGTTTATCCGAGATTTTCTTTTGGTTCGCCTATAAAATAACCTTGAGAATAATCGATACCCATCTGTTGTATTTTGTCTTGTACTTTTTGGTTGTGTATATATTCTGCTATTGTTTTTATGCCACTTTTTTTGCATATGCCTACGATAGATTCTACAATTATCTGGCTTTTTTCATCATCTACTATATCTTTTATAAAGGCACCGTCTATCTTTAGATAATCCGGATCTAGTTCTAAGAGTCTTGAAAAATTTGAATTTTCCTGCCCAAAATCATCTATGGCAACTTTAAAACCTTTTTTTCTCAGTGACCTGATCTGATCAAGCATGTCAGATTCTGTCAGTGTGACAATATCTTCTAGTATCTCCAGTACCACTCTTGATGGTTTGATGTTGTATTTTTTTGCATTAAGCAGTAGAAATTTTTCGAGATATCCAAGATGTATATCACTCCCCGTGATATTTATGGAAAATTCATAATCATTGCCCTCAAACATACTAAAAGCACTGCTTATTATTGTTTTTGTAACCAAAGAGAGTGTGCCTGTTATTTTTGAGGCTTCCATAAATCTGGCAGGTGATACCATGGCATTGTCATCTTTTATACGGGCAAGGCATTCGTATTTTTCTATTTTGTTTGTTTTGTTGTTTCTCATTGGTTGGAAAAAAGCTATGAGATTTTCATCATTTATAGCATGTCTTATTTTGTTTACCCAATAAACAATCTCTTGTTGCTTTTGTGAGTATTCAGACCTTGAGTTAAATATTTTGTAGGAGCCTCTGCTGTGTTGTCTTAGCTCAGATACTGCCGATTTTGCATGGTTTAGTGTGGTGACACCGCTACCCATTGCTATACCTATACTCAGAGATATTTTTACAACTATCTCTATTTTGTTGTGCATTATCTCTATCTCTGCTGTTTGAAAAAACGAAAGCAAAGATTCTGAGAACTCTTTTAGTTGTCTGAAGTTATAAAAATCTTTTACAATAAATACAAATTCGTTGCCATCAAATCTGAAGAGTTGGGCATTTTTTGGTTTTAGTTTTTTAAAATAGTTTGCAACCTCTATGAGTATCTCATCACCTATACTAAAACCATAGGCATTGTTAATATTTGCAAAATTATCCAGATTTACCAAAAATATATTTACCCTCGTGTTTGCTTTTAGGTATTCAAGCAGGGCAAATCTGTTGGCTATACCTGTCAGTTGGTCTTTGTAATAATATGGGTTTTTCTCATTTGCATTATTATTCATGACTTATTGTATCACAACTTTTTTGTTTTTTGGATATAATCTCATAAAAAAATGGAATTGATTATGAATACACAACAACTTGATGAAAAATATGTACTTCCAACTTATGCAAGGGCTGATGTAGAGTTTGTGAGTGGTAAAAATGCCACACTAAGAGATATAAACGACAAACAATATATAGATTTTACATCTGGTATAGGTGTGGTGAGTGTGGGACATGCAAATGAGAGAGTCAATGGTGCAATTACCAAGCAGATTTCAAACATCACACATATTTCAAACCTTTATTATATAGCTCCACAGGCAAAAGCAGCACAAAAAATAGTGCAAAGAAGCGGTTATGATATGCAGTGCTTTTTTGCAAACAGTGGTGCTGAAGCAAATGAGGGTGCCATAAAGATTGCAAGAAAATGGGGTGAGAGAGACGGAGAGATAAAAAGATACAAAATAATTACACTTCAACACTCTTTTCACGGCAGAACCATAACAACAGTAAAAGCAACAGGGCAGGAAGCTATGCACAACTATTTTGGACCATTTCCTGACGGTTTTGTGTATGCAGATGATATATCACATATAGAGAGTTTGCTTGATGAACACACGGCCGCTGTTATGATAGAGCTTGTTCAGGGGGAGGGTGGTGTACAGCCACAAGACAAAGATGAGGTGCAAAAACTCGCAAAGATGTTGAAACAAAAAGATATACTTCTGATTGTTGATGAGGTGCAGACAGGTGGATACAGAAGTGGTGAGTTTTTAGCTTCAAACCTTTATGAAATCACTCCCGATATTATCACACTTGCAAAAGGTATCGGTGGTGGTGTGCCTGTCGGTGTTGTTATGAGTGGGTTAAAAGGTGTGCTTGGGGCAGGAGACCATGGTTCAACTTTTGGCGGAAACTATCTCAGCTGTGCTGCTGTTTGTGAAGTTATGGATATATTAAAAGAGTACAAAGAGAGTGGCAAACTAGATAGCACCATAAAATATTTTAATGCAAAACTTCAAGAGCTGTATGAAAACCACAAAGATATATTTGTGCAAAAAGTTGGTATAGGTCTTATGTGCGGATTGAGGGTAAAAGATGCACAAACACTTGGCAATATTATCTCAGATGCAAAAGAGAGTGGTGTTATGCTTTTAAAAGCTGGTAGAAACACATTGAGATTTTTGCCACCGCTCACTATAACAAATGAGGAGATTGATAAAGGTTTCAAATCTTTGGAATCTGTTTTATAACTGTGGTATATGTAGCTTTTTTAGTTTTTACTTTTTTTATTTTGGTATTGGCTTTTTATCAGTGGCAGTTTTTGAGTGTTTTTTATCCAAAATATTACAGAGAAGATATACTAGATGATAATTTTGAGATGTTGAGTATCCTAACGACGGATGGCATAGAGCTTGAAGGTGTGATATACAAGCCAAAAGGGTATCACTCTGTTATGCTTTTTTATGCAGGTAGAGGCAACGATGCAGTAGCTATGATAAAAAGACTCTCGCTTTTATATCCAGATATTGCCATAATCACTTTTAATTACCGTTCCTATGGCAAGAGTGGTGGTGTTGTCAATGAAAAAAATATATTTGAAGATGGTTTGTATATCGCTGAAATGGTAAAAAAACATTATGGTGAATTTTATATACTTGGTTTTTCACTCGGAGCAAGTGTGGCATCTTTTGTAGCCAGTAAAACCGATACAAAGTCTTTGTTTTTGGTGGGTGCCTTTAAGAGTATCATATCTTTGGCAAAACAAAAATACAGATTTATCCCATCAATGTTGATACGATACAGATTTGAGAGTGATAAATTTTTGCAACATACACAAACTGATGTATATCTGTTTTTGAGCAAAGATGATGAGATAGTAGATGTACAAAATTCAAGAGGATTAAAAGGGTGCATAAACAATCTAAAATATTACTGTGAGCTTGATAATGTTATGCACAAAGAGTTGTTGTGGCATGAGGCAGTTGTACAGAAGATAAAAGGGGTGATAGAACAAGGATGAGGATTGTTGTTTTTATTCTTTTTTTATGTTTGCAGATATATGCAGAGGTTATGCCATACAATATAAAACCTGCTGGGTTTTATTCTAAAAAAATAGATATACTTGATTCAAAAGAGTTTGTCTCAAAAGGTGTATCTGAGATTTCAGATTTGGCTTTTTGTCATGGTGTTTTGTATGGTGTAGGTGATGGTGGATATCTTTATAAATTTGATTTAAAAATAAAAAACAACAAGATTGAAGATATAAAACATCTTCAGACCTTCTCTTTGGATGATAGAGATGCAGAGGGGTTAAAATGTGTCGATAACAGATTGTTGATATCTTTTGAGCAAGATGGGGAAGTTGCATATTTTGATTTTGAAGCACACAAGATAAAAGATGCAAAAATAGATAAGATACTTTTGGATGAGAAAAGATACAAATCTGCAAATAAATCTCTTGAATCAGTTACTTATAACACTAAGTATGGTGTGGTGACTGCTCCGGAACTTCCACTAAGGGGCAAAGAGAATAACCATCATACAATTTTTACACAGCATGGTAATTTTGATTTTTTTGCCAAAGGGTGTATAACCTCTATGGAGTTTATAGACCAAGACAGAGTATTGGTATTGCTTAGGGATTATTCATATCTTACTCATAGACAAAAGATCACTCTTTTGGCTCTTAACCTTTTAAAAAACAGCAACACCAACACAGAAATGATATTGAAAATGGATTCAAAAAAAGGTTGGAAAATAGACAACTTTGAAGGTTTGACAAAAGTTGGAGAGAGGTTGTATCTGATTGTGAGTGACAACAATGACAATATGTTTGAAAAGACACTTTTTGTACTCTTTACACTCCCAATCTCCAATCATTCAACGACGGAATGATTTACAACAATTCCTTCATCAACTCAATGTGGTAGTTTTCCTGAAAATTGATAAAATCAAAAAATTTGCTCAGTTCCTCATCTTTGATTGCATCACTTAACTCTTTGCACATCTCTTTTGCTGCTATCTCTTCATCTATTGAGTCTTTTATAAATTTATCCAAATCATCTACAATATATGTCATCTCGTGCAACTCTCTTGGTAGTGCCAAAATACCTAATTTTGCCATCATATTACAAAAAGATTTGAGGTGAAAGTGTGATTCGTCAATAAGATCCTGATAGATATCAAACTGTTTTATATCTTTTGTTCTTACTTGCATATAGGCATAAACCATGATAAGCTCATACTCTTTGTAAGATTCATCAAACAAAAATACCGTCAAAGCATCGATCTGATCTTGTGGCAGATTTTTTTCACCCCATTTTCTTTTCATATTAAAAGCAGTTACCTCTTTGTTGTTTGCTTCGTCCTCTAAGAGTGTGTTGAGATACTCTATGAGGTAGTTGTCATCATTTTTCATTCTAAAACCAAGCTCATTGTCTTCATAAAGGGGTTGGATCTTTTCTATCTTTTTCAACAGATGGTTGATAACCTCAAAAACATTTTGTTGTTTGTAGAGTATCATATCTCTGTCGTAGTTATAGTTTTGGTTGTTTTTTAGTGTTTTTATAGCTACCCATTTCATATGGCGAAAAGCTATGGTTGAAAAATCATAAAGTCTGGATTTTATCTCTTCATCGTTGATGGCAAAAGAGCTAAAGAGTATCTCAAGCCAAAGGTTGTGCTTTTGTCTAAAGAGGTTATTCATTGTCTGCTCCTTTGCCTGTTGCTTCACAGCTGTCTTTCATCTTTAATACATGCATCTCTTCTGTTTTGCCGTTTTGCAGATTTTCGTAGTTTTTCATAGAAGCAACAAACGAACTAAATACTATATCTGCACATATCTGTTGTTGTGGAGTGAGTGAGCCTAGTTTCTCTTGCATTTTTTGTATAGCTTTGTCGGCATATTCAAGGTTGTTGTCTTTTATCATATCTGTAAACATAGAACCAATCACAACTGTATCTTGACAACCGTTTGTTGCATATCTTACATCTTTTATGGTATCTTCATCCAATAAAGTATAAAAGATCACATATTCACCTGTCTTTTCATCAAGTGCTACACCTACACAACTTGGATTTTCAAGTTTGCCATAGTTTTTTGGACTCATAAGGTGTTCTAATATTTCAGGACTCATCCCTTCTGGCATTTTCACATTTTCAAACATTGTATCAACTTTCTGTATCTTTTTGCGATATAGTAACTAAAAAATATTAAAATGCAAAATTATGATTTTACAGATTTGTATAAAAAAGCAAAAAGACTCAATAGTGCATATAAAAACAGTATAAAAAACAGTTGTGTTTTATCTGTGATAAACTCATAATAGAGTATTAAAACAGCTCCAAGACAAAGCCCTGCAATAGATATGAGAGTAACTGTGAGTGATGAGTCTGTTTTATCTCTTATTTTGAAATTTGCAATACTCATAAGCAGAGATACAAGCAAAAAAGTTATACTTCCAAATTCGAGTATAAGTTTTAGCCCCCCACATAAAATAAGCAAAGAGGCTATCACCCCCATTGTGATGATTGCAT
>Ga0256828_1001698_pt1 | contig 13530 bp, 14 predicted proteins | sample CV88metaG_FD_185993 | JGI IMG/M metagenome (GOLD analysis project Ga0256828, IMG submission 185993) | Hydrothermal vent microbial communities from East Pacific Rise, Pacific Ocean - CV88 | ecosystem: Environmental > Aquatic > Marine > Hydrothermal vents | place: Pacific Ocean: East Pacific Rise... | reverse complement strand
AAAATCTCTCATGAAAATTTAGAGCAAAACTATTTAGAGTTTTACCATAGTGTTGTTCAAGAGGAAAAGAAAAATGACTAAAATGAAACTTGGTGTTAACATAGACCATGTGGCTGTACTTCGTGAAGCAAGAGAGGTCAATGACCCCGATATTTTACAAGCACTTTATGTTGCTTGTGAAGCTGGAGCTGATCAAATCACTATTCACCTTAGAGAAGACAGACGCCACATCCAAGATGTGGATGTCAAAAACATTATGATGTTTTCAAAAGTTCCTGTCAATTTAGAGTGTTCTATAAACAAAGAGATTTTACAAAAAGTAGCTCACTATAAACCTCACCGTGCGACATTAGTCCCTGAAAAAAGACAAGAGGTTACAACAGAGGGTGGACTTGATGTAGTTGGGCTTGAGGATGAAGTGCGTTATGCTATAGAGTATCTTCACGACAGTATCATTCCTGTTTCTCTCTTTGTTGATCCAACAATAGAAGCTATGGAAAAATCGAAAGAGCTTGGTGCTGAAATGGTTGAATTACATACAGGGCATTTTGCAAACCTTTTTGCAATGCTCAACTCATCACTTCCCCACTCTAACCACTCTGTAAAAGAGTTAGAGCTTCCTCGTTATGAACTTGCTTCACAACTTGAAAAATCTATTTTAGAGTTAAAAGTAGCTGCAAAACATGCTAAAAAACTAGGTTTAGAAGTCGCTGCTGGACATGGACTTAACTACCATAATGTTTATGAGATGATGAAGATAGAGGAGATTATAGAGCTAAATATAGGACAAAGTATTATCGCTCGAAGTGTTTTTACAGGGCTCAAAGAAGCTGTTATAGAGATGAAAAAGTTAACAACACGATGAAACCAACTTTAGCTATTAGTATAGGTGATATCAACGGTATAGGTGTTGAAATAGCACTCAAAGCTCATCATGAAATTTCTAAAATATGTACTCCCATTTATTGCATAAACAAAACAATGCTCACACAAGCAGCACAACTTCTTGATATGAAAATTCCAAAAGATTTTACACTCTCAGAGGTTGTAGGAGAATTTACCATTCAAGCTGGAAAGGTGGATGCACAAAGTGGACGCTACTCTTATGACTCTTTTATGCATGCTATTACCCTTTGTGAAAATAAAGTTGCCGATGGTGTTGTTACAATGCCTATTCATAAAGAAGCATGGATGGCAGCAGGATTAACCTACAAAGGACATACTGATCTTCTACGCAAACATTTTAACAAAGAAGCTATTATGATGCTAGGATGCCCTCAAATGTTTGTCGCACTCTATACAGAACATATGCCACTTGCACAAGTTCCATCTATGATACAGCATGATAAACTACTTTCATTTTTTCAAGACTTTCATAATGCTATCGGAGAGGAAAAAGTAGCAGTTTTGGGACTCAATCCTCATGCTGGAGATAATGGTGTTTTAGGTGATGAAGAGAAAGAGATTGAAAAAGCGATAGCTTCTATCAATCAAGAAATAGGCAAAGAGCTTTTTATTGGTTGTATTGTTCCTGATGTTGCTTTTACCCCTGCTTTTAGAAAAAACTTTCGATATTTTATAGCAATGTATCACGACCAAGGGTTAGCACCTCTCAAAGCACTCTACTTTGATGAAAGTGTTAATATCTCTTTAAATCTTCCTATTGTTCGTACATCAGTTGATCATGGAACAGCTTTTGATATTGCTTACAAGAATAAAGCTCAAACACTCTCTTATATAAATGCTGTACATTCTGCTTTAAAGTTTATTCGTAACTAAAATATTTTTTGATAGCTAAACAGCCCTACTTTTTAAAAGTAGGACTAATTTTTTTAGCTCTTTAATTTAAATCTTTAAGTTCTATACTGCTCTAAAAGTTGATTCAGTTTTACAGTCATAGAAGCAAGGTGTTCAGATGCAGCAGCAATCTCTTCTACTGTTCGTGCATTTTCAGAAGATATTTGATTGATATTTTCAATCTCTACAATCATCTCTTCTATAGATTTTGTATTTTCTATATAACCTTGTACCATATCATCTACATTAGAGATGGAAGTATTCATTTTCTCAACACTACTTCCTATCTCTACTTGTACATCATGTGCATTTGTTGAGAGTTCTGTCATTTCAGAAGCATTTTTAGAGATAGACTCACTTGTATCTGTAATAGACTGAACAATAACACTAATGTTTGTGTTGATCTCTGCTAAACTTTTTTGTGTACGCTCAGCAAGTTTTCGTACCTCATCTGCAACGACAGCAAATCCACGACCATGTTCTCCTGCACGTGCAGCTTCTATGGCAGCATTGAGCGCAAGTAGGTTTGTTTGATCTGCAATATCTCGAATAACATCAAGTACAGATTTTACCTCTTGTGCATCATGACTAAGTTGCTCTAGTCTTTCAGAAAGTGCATTTTCAGACTCAGCTCTTTCCTCAACTCTTTGTGCAAGGTTATTTATCATATTATTTGCATTTTTGAGTTGTTCTTCTGCTTGGTCTATCTCTTGTTTTGTATCTTGTGCTTTTGCAATAGAAGTTTCTAGAATACTCTCAAGTGCTTTACCCTTTGTTGTGGCATTTTCTACAATTCTCGATTCATCTTCAGCTTTTTTCCCTATTTCTAAAGAAGTACGAGACAACTCTTCAGCAATCGCTGTATTTTCATGACTTGTTGCTTTAGCTTCTGTAATAGTATTTTGCACTTTTTCAATAAAAAGGTTGATATCTCTTGCAACAGCATAAAATTCATCACCTTCAGGAACAATTACTCTTTGTGTCAAGTCACCCTCCCCCATTGCAAGATCATGTGCTGCTACTTGAAGTTTATTGAGTTTTTCAATAACCAGTGTTTTTACCAAGAAAAGTGCAAGAACAATCATAACAACAACAATTACTAAAGATATAACAGTAATGAGTTTTATAATCACACTATTTGTTTCTAATGCTTCTGCTTCATCTATCTCTGCAATGATAGCCCATCTGTTTCCATAAACATTGAGGGGTGCATAAGCACTTAACACAGGAACACCTCTATAATCGTTTATAATCCAAGCTCCACTTTTACCCTGAAGTGCTGCTTCTACAGAAGCTGTATCAACACTAAAAACACCTATGGTTGTTCCAAGTTCTTTGACCACAGGATCATCAATCTCTTTTACAAATCGTGAATCATTTTTAAACTTTTTATCCTCCCCTATGAGATATACCTCTCCACTTTTACCAAGTCCTGCTTTTTCATACTGACCATTAAAACTCATAATTTCATTAATAGTATCAATTGGAAATTGAAAAATTAAAACCCCCACTCTTTCACCATACTTCATTATTGGAGTTGCTATAAATGCTGCTGGGGCATTGTAGCTTGGTTCATATGGTGCAAAATCATCATAAGCTATCTTACCATCACTTACATGTAAAGCTTTTTTATATGCTTTTGCCAAACCTGTATCTTTATAGGGTCCTTTTAAAAGATTCGTTGCAAAATCTTTCTCTTTAAAGTCTGTATACACAACATAGCCATCATTGTCAACTAAGAAAATATCATAAAGTCCAAAATTATTTAACATAGTATTAAAAGCTTTATGATAAATCTTATGTAACTGAGAGTATGTTGTATCATCTATATGATACATCAAGTTATTTTTTTCACCAACTGGCTCTTTGTTATCTACTATATAAAGCTCCTGAGCAATAATCCCTGCCTTACTTTTTGGAAGGTATTCTTGTGTGTCTCTTCTTTTTGATACCCCTGGAATATCATAGTTGACTTTATTAAGATAATTATTCTCATAATGTTGTATCAACTCTTTTTTTGCCTTAGAAATATCTAGCTTTTCTTGAGATGGAAGTTCATGAAAAGCCAAAGCAAATCCTTCCATAGCATCTATGGTACCTTCTGCTGCTGCACTTGAAATAATCAACGACTCTATATTATGTAAAAAATCTTCTACATGCCCTTTTTTACTCTCCTTTACAGCATTAAGCTGATCAAGATACGCATTTGTCATTGCTCCATCAAACTTCTTTAAAGAGATAACACTAATAACTAATCCTGTTAAAATTGTTGCAAAAGCAACTAAAAGTAACATTCTTACCTTTACACTTTTAAAGTTCATTTAATTCCTTTACATTGTTCTCTTGTTTACTTTTATAATATTCATTTTGAAATTAAATAGTGGTTAAACACCTACAAATAACTCACTTTTTACTCATTTTTCTATTAAAGGAAAATAATTATCCTTTAAGAAAAATATCGCTATAATTCTATAATCAAAAATCAAGGAAGTCACTTATGATAAAAAAAACTTTACTTATGACAGCATTTGCTGCATCAACACTTATGGCATCATCTTTAGTACAACAAGCTAAAGATGCAGGACTAAAAGCTATACCACAATCACAAACAGAGCTTTTAAAGCTTATAGACAATCCAAAAAATCCTATTACTAAGCAAAAAGTAGAGCTTGGTAAAAAACTATATTTTGACCCAAGACTTTCAAAAAGTGGTCTTATTTCATGTAATACATGTCATAATCTTTCAAAAGGTGGAGATGATGGTATGGAGGCAGCAGTTGGTCACAAATGGACAACAAACCCTCACCATTTAAGCTCACCTACTGTATATAATGCAGTATTTAATGACAAACAATTTTGGGATGGAAGAAGTCCTGATTTAGAAGATCAAGCACAAGGTCCTATTCAAGCAGCTCCTGAAATGGCAGCAACACCAGAGCATGTTGTAGCTGTTGTAAACTCTATGCCTGAGTATGTAAAAGCATTTAAAAAAGCCTATGGTAAAAATGTAAAAATTGATTTTAAAAAAGTAGCAGATACTATTGCAACTTTTGAACGTACACTTGTAACTCCTGCACCATTTGATGCATTTATGAATGGTTGCCCAAGTGCTATGACTCCTAAACAAAAAGAGGGTTTAAAAACTTTCATTCAAGTTGGATGTGCATCTTGTCATAATGGCGTAGGTGTTGGTGGAAATATGGGTGCTATGAATGTTACTGCAACATATAAGTATATGAATGTTGGCGATTTTAAAGGTGATAAAAATGGTATGGTTCGTGTACCTACACTAAGAAATGTAACAGAAACTGCTCCATACTTTCATAATGGTATGGTAAAAACTTTAAGAGGTGCTATTAAAGAGATGGCTAGAATTCAACTTGGTCAAAAACTAACAGAAAAACAAGTAGATTCTATAGAAGCATTTTTAGGTGCATTAGATGGTAAAAAGCCATATATGAAAGTTCCAATGCTTCCTGCATCAAATGCAAAAACACCACAACCTAACATCAACTAAGATACCTTTTTTATGTAAAAGAGCGAAAGCTCTTTTACTACTTTAACTCTCCATTTCCATAATGCTGATAGAGATAATCTGTTACTATTTTAGCGTCTTCTTTAGAGATTGGTGCTTTAAAATGTGTTATCATTTTATCTACTTTTTTTGCCCAAAACTCTTTTGACTGAGGACCTTGGTTTATAATGTATCCAAAAGAGTGACACATAAGACAATTGGCCTGAACTGCATCAAACCCTTTTCCCATTTTAATTTGATACGAAATATAAGGTACTTCAACATCACCTTTTACCTGTGCAAAAAGTGAACCAACCATTAAACTAACTGCTAATACTATTTTTTTCATTCTCTTTCCTATATCACTTCAACTGTTACTGTATCTATACCATTGTATTTATAGCCACCATGGTTCCAACCTATATCTTTTGCAAAAGGTTGCTCTTCACCTAAATGATTTACTGCTTTAGCCATAAAACTTAATTTACCATATTTAGTAGGTTTAAATGCATATCTAAACTCTGTATACGCATAACGACCATTATCTTGTTTTAATTCTGCTTTTTCCCATGTTTTACCATTGTCTGTAGAAACATACACATCGCTGATACCTGTTCCATCATCAAAGGCAACACCACGTACTACAATATGGGAATTATGATAAATTTTCATTCCGTTTTCAGGGTAACCTATAACAGACTTTACATTCATAGTTGTAATTGGTTTTGTAGGTTTAAACTTATGTTCTGGTGTTTCACACTCACAGTCATTATCAGGAACACGGTATGCAACATCCATAAAGAAAAGTGATTTATACTTGTTTGTTACAGTAATGTTACTTAACATTTTCACCCAACTATCTGAATAGTAACCAGGGATAACTAAACGAAGTGGATAACCATTTAAGTATGGTAAGTCTTCACCATTCATCTCATATGCAACAATCACATGGTCATCAAGCTCTTCAAGTTCAAGCTCACGAACAAAGTTTGGAGTTTCATAGTATGCAGCATTGTCTTTTCCATTAAAGCCAATCCAATGAGCATCTTTTTTAAGTCCTGCTTTATGAAGAATATCACTTAAACGTACACCCTTCCATTTTGCACAACCCATAGCACCACTACCCCATTGAATACCACCAGCTATCGGTGTAAATGCGGAACGGCTGTTACCACCACACTGTAAAACAGCAGTTACTTCTACTTGTTCAAAATCATTTTTTAACTCTTTTAAAGAGATTTCTATCTCTTTTTCTACAAGTCCGTTAACTTTAATCGTAAAACTATCTGGATCAATATGTGTTGGAATATCTGGAAGGTGCCAACGAACAAAGAACTCATCATTTTCAGTAATCCCTCGCGCAAAAGTACTTCTTGGTGATTCTAAAAGTGGTGGTCTATCAGAATAAGTAATCAATGGTCTTTTCTCAGGGAATGCCATATCAGATACTTTTCTGTTGTCAATTGGTTGATGTGTTTCTCCAGCTGAAAGTGTGCTACTTGTACCAAGTAAGGCAGCTGAAGTAACTATAGAAGTTTTTAAAAAATCTCTTCTTTTCATAAGTTTTCCTTATATCTAATTATATTTGTTTATTATATCTCTTTATTTTTAAAAAGAGTTAAAAATGTTTTTCTACAAGTTTTTTAAGCTTTTTATATATCTTTTCAAAATCTGTTGAATAGACTCTTGTCTCCCCTATAGCTGTTATAAAATTTGTATCTCTTTGCCATCGTGGAACAAGATGAAAATGGATATGTTCAGCAATACCAGCACCAGCACTTGCCCCTAAATTCATTCCAATATTAACACCATGAGCACCAAATTCTTCTTTTAAAATTTTGACACCTTTTTGTGCCAAAGCACTCATATGTAACCAGACTTCTGTATCTAAAGATTCAAGTTTATCTGTATGTGTATGGGGAATAATCATAAAGTGTCCAGGGGTATAAGGATAACGATTCATCACCACAAAACAATGCTCATCTCGATAGAGTACATGTAAGCTTTCATCATCCTCTTGATGCTGAGAAATATGACAAAAAACACACCCCTCTATTTTATGATTTGTTACATATTCATCTCGCCATGGTGCATAAAGTACATTTTGCATTTTTCATCCTTTAGAGTAGTGATTTTATAACATTACTCACACCTTGATGTAAGTTATAGTTTGCTATAGGAAAATCTAAATTTTCATACTCAAGATTTACAGTATAAAGACTTAAATATGCCCCAAGTTCTTCTAAATCTATCTCTTTATAACGAAGTGTATCTGCTTCATCAAGTGATGTACGGACAAGCTTTCCTTCCGCATTTGAACGTTGAAGAGTAAAAGCTAATGTTTTTAAACTTAAAAAATCACTCCAATCTAAAAAAAGCTCTGGTGTTAAACACTCTACCTTTTTTCCTTCAGGGGTAAAAAGTAAGTCATTATCACGAAGTGGTATAAGAACTGATAAAATAGCACTGCTAAAAGGAACCACTTTATCTTTCCAAAATGGTGATTCATTGCGTAAGGCAAGTTCGTTTTCCAATGTTTTTACAATCGTTTCTTTATCTGCATTTGCAAACATTTCATAAGTTTCTTGTTTCATAATCATCCCAAATATATTTTAATTTTAAAAGTATATAATTTCATATTTAAAAAGGAGGTATATTTTGCAATTAGATAAAAGTTTTATAACTAACGGGGTAGCATCACTTTTTGTAGCGAGTGCGTATGTAGCACCTCAAACACTTCATTCCCCTCTACTCTACACAGGACTTTTTGCACTCTCAGGTGCCTTAACCAATCAACTTGCAATCCATATGCTTTTTGAAAAAGTTCCTTTTTTATATGGTAGTGGTGTGATAGAAAACAATTTTGAAAGTTTTAAAACCTCTATAAAAAATCTGATGATGGAGCAGTTTTTTACAAAAGAACAGTTAGAAGCTTTTTTTGCTTCAGAAGAAAAAAAGATAAATTTAGAACCTATCATTCAAGAAACAGACTTTAGCCCTGCTTTTGATGCACTTTCTAAAACTGTTATGGAGTCACAATTTGGCGGTATGCTAGGGATGTTTGGAGGTGAAGCAGCACTTGAAGGGCTAAGAGAACCTTTTTCAAATAAAATGAAATCAGCCATCATTACTATCGTCAACTCACAAGCATTTAACGAAACGATGCAACAACACCTTCAAAACTCATCTGTAAGTGATGATCTACTCCTCTCTATAGAAAATATCATAGACACAAGACTCAACCAACTTACTCCTCAAATGATCAAAGAGATAGTCCAACAACTCATCAAAGAGCATCTCGGATGGCTTGTTGTTTGGGGTGGAGTTTTTGGAGGAGTTATAGGTTTAGTGTCATCTTTTTTACTTTAATATCAATTATAGAGATTTAAATAATCTCTATAATAACATCATCACCAATAGTTAAAGTCTCACCTTTGGTGATTTTAGCTCGTTTTCTTGTTTCAACTTCACCGTTTCGTATCACATAGCCATCAGCTACTATCATTTTTGCCTGCGCACCACTATCGACTAAGTCGAGAACTTTTATAAGTTTATACAGCTCTATATACTCGCTGTCTTCTAATTTAAATTGTATCATATTGAAATCATAGCAAAATAGTGATACAATTTAGATTATGCAAGTGATTTATTCTCAACAATCAGGCACATATTCGCCATACCATACAAATACTCAAAAAAAATCTGAAGATGAAAAACAAGAGATTAAGGATTTTAGTCAACTTTCAGTAGATGAGCAAGCCCTTGTTCAAAAACTTCAGTCTAGAGATACCGAAGTAAAAGCACATGAAGCTGCACATCAAGCTGCTGGTGGAGGTATGACAGGTGGCGCATCATATTCTTATGAGAAAGGCCCTGATGGTAGAATGTATGCTATTGGTGGAGAGGTGTCTATCAGTACCAAAAGTGGTTCCACCCCACAAGAAGAGATAGCAAATGCTAGACAAGTACAAGCTGCTGCTATGGCACCAGCTAATCCTTCAAGTCAAGATTTTTCTGTTGCTTCTAGTGCAAAAATCATGGAAATGAAAGCACAACAAAAGTTAATGAAACAGCAACAAGAAGAGCTTTATGGGTTAAAAACTTACCAAAATAACAGTCTTACTCTTAACCCAGAACAAAATAAGATAGCGTCATAACAACCGTAAGTTGAATGAGTGTAATGGCACATGTTCCTAAAATGTTTCCTATTTGACAACTCGTACATGATGTGTATTTTTTTCCTTCATATTGTCCATAAAAAAAGTAAACGATGATCATACCAAGTACTCCAAAACTACCATAAAGCTGATATGACCACAAGTTTGATATAAGCTCTTTATCATCTAAAAACAGTGATATTACAACAGAAAGAACCATGGCAACAAGAAGTATACGAATAGCCTTGAGGATGTAATCTCTTTTAAATGTTGTAGGACAGTACTCATCATACCCAACATCTAAACCATTGGAAAGCTTTGATTCAAAACGTTCTCTTTCCTCTTTTGACATCTTTAAAATAAAAGTAGCACCAAAAGTATAGTCAATTTTTCTTTGAATCACACGTGCAACGTCACCACTAACTTTCATAGAACAATCTTTACCATTTCTATCTTGATAAACAATACTTATAGTTTCAAATCGTTGCACCTCTGCACTTACATTAGGATAATATGCAGTTGTTTCTTTTTCAGTCACTTTTCCACTATGTGCTATAAGACGTGGGTTTATCATCTCTATAAGTTCCCCATTTTCATCTTTAACAACAATGACATTATAATAATTTCCAATTTGAAAAGCAGCAAGTCCATCCAAATTATTTTCTTTTATAGTATCTTTGAGATCATCTATCAAAGCAAATAACTCTTCATCAAATACACGAACATCTGTTGCATATTTAACACTTAATGGTGTTGGGTACTGAATAATATCTTTTATCATTGTAAAAACCTTGGGAGTAAAATAAAGAGTGTGGAGAGGTAGAGGGTATAAAGCCCTCTACAAGTAAAACTTAGTGACTTTTTTGAACCACTATAATCATTTTTATGTTGATAGCAACAAATCTAATAAACTGCCAAATAAGACATGTTCTCATTTTTCTAGCGAATGCACCTGGAATCATAGTTAAAGTAAACTGATCATTCTTTTCAAAGTTTAATTCTTCTTTTTTCATAAATTGTCCTTTTTAGTTTCTATTCTGGAATTAAAGTCCAGCCTGGATTAAGTTTAGCTTTGTAGATAAACAGGTAGTGTAATATATGTTTAATCCAGTGACCAGCAAGACCAATTTCACCAAATGTATAATCTGTATCACGACCAGTACCTGGATATTTTTCAAAGTCAGGAACAACAGGATAAACAGTCATCGCAGCAGCTTGACCATTGAAAACACCTTTACCTGCAGAAGCAACACAAGCAGCACCCATCTCAGCCATAGAAGCTTCATGTAAGTGAGCGTTTTCACCTTTAGTGATTAAATCACATACAGAATGAGCAACAGCTTTACCAATGATACCTGAAGGCATACCCGTTCTTGGAGGAGTTGGGTTAATTGGTGTTCCATTTGGAGAACTCATAGGTTTAGAGATGATATGTGGTGGTGCAAAAGCGATACCAGCAGCAAACATATTTGGATATGTAGGGTTTTGGTATGTTCTTGGCCAGTCACTAGCTTTCCACTCTTCATAAGGTTTACCAGAGTAATCAGCATCAACTTTCATAAAACCATTTGGAGCAAATACTGTTGAAGTGATATCTTCTCCTGCTTTATTATAAGCTTTAAGACCAACACCAGCAAACGGTGGAATTAACATTGCGAAATCGAATTCTTCTTCACCTTTTGTACCATCAAGTAATTCATACTCAACTTTACCATCTTCAACTTTAGAAGTATGAGCACCTATTAACCACTCAACATCTCTTTCAGCAAATAAAGACTCAGCAAAAAGTTTAGAACTTACAACATAACCACCAACTTTCATATGAAGTCCACCCATACCAAAGTCACCTAAGAAAGACTCATTTGAAATCCACTTCATATCAGCCATATCACGAACACCAGCTTTATTTAACTCATGTTCAATGTTGAAAATATACTCAAATGCAGCACCTTGACATGTACACATACCATGACCTGTACCAATTAAGAATTTTTGACGAGTACCAGCTTTCATTTTTTCAATAGCTTCTTGAAGCTTATGAGATGCGTGTACTGCGTGGTCTGCTGTACATACAGAAACTGTATGTTCACCCATTTGACCATTACCATCACCTAAACCTGGAGTCGCATCAAAGTTTAGTTTTGGACCTGTTGCATTTACTAAGTAATCATACTCAATAGTTTCAGTTTGTCCAGCTTTATCTGCACTTGTATACTCAATAGTAACAAATGGCTTATCACTGTCTTCTTTCCCTTCTGGGTTAATAGAAACAGCTTTTGCTTGGTGGTATGTAATACCAGCTTTTGCATATACAGGAGCTAAATCAAAAGTAACTTCCTCTTTTGTCATCTCACCAACACCAACCCAAATATTTGATGGAATCCAGTTCCATTTTGAGTTTGGAGTAACTACCACAACTTCATGTTGTGACCCTAACCATTTTGCAGCGAAAGTTGCTGTCGTATGACCAGCAACACCACCACCTAATACAACTAATCTTGCCATATAATAATCCTCGATTTCAAGTTCTGAGATATTTTAGCAAAAAAATCGTAAAATGTCTCTACATATAACAATCACTTATTATTATAAATAAAATAAAATAAACATATATAAATTACAAACCCCCTTAAAATAGGGTTTTAAAACAATACTAAGTTTAAAAATCTAGCTGTTTTTTAAGATTTTTCCAATAATTTCTAAAACATTTTTTGAGAATGAGTGTGTAGAAACTACACGCTCTAACTCTGCTTTCATCATTTTTTTGTTTTCATCATCTAATTTTGTATATATTTTAAACGCTCCAGCAAGAGAAGCTGCCATTTGAGGATTTATTTTATCTATCTCAGCCATCTTATTTGCGACAAATCTATATCCACTTGCATCTTGTGCATGAAAGTGTTTATGGTTACGAGTAAAACTCCCTATAAGTGCACGAACAAGATTTGGCACTTTTTCATCATACACCTCATCTCGTTGCAATCTTTCTACTCTCTCTAAAACATCCTCTTTATCAGCAGAAGCTAAAAGTGCAAAGTATTTATTCATCACTAAAGTTTCATCTTTATACTTTTTATAAAAATCATCTAAAGAGCTTTGTGCAAATGTACTGCTGTAATGCTCCATCACACTCAAGGCTACTATTTTATCTGTCATAGTAGATGCCATTGTGTACTGCTCTTGAGCTAAATGTGCTATCTCCTCACTTTGTAATGCACCAAGAAGTTGCAAAGCTCTGTTTTTTAATGCTCGCTGTGCCATAGAAGTAGCATCAAGGGAACTGTTTGTTGGAAAATGGTTCTCATGATACAAAGAGAGCAACTCTTTTTTATACACCTCAGCAAGCTTACATGTAAGCTTTTCTCTTACATCATGAAGTGCCTGAAAATCTACTTTATCTTCAACTTGTGTCAATGCTGAGAGTGTTGGTAACTCTAAAAGTAACGCTTTTAAAGCTTTGTCTTGCTTACATGTAAGAAGTGTTTTATAAGCTTTTATGAAAGTATCTTCTATCTTGCCATCATTATGTAACATTGTTTGCATCGTCTCTAAGGCGTATTGCTGTGCTGATTCGTACTGCATAAAACCATTTGTATCATACTGCATTAAAAATGGATAGTCACACCCCTCTTGCTCTACAATAATAGGTGCTGAAAAATCTCTATTGAGAGAAAGAACAGGCTTACATGTAAGGTTTTTAAACACAAAACTCTCTTGCTCCTGAGAGATAATAAGCGTTTGCTCTACTATCACTTTACCCTCTGTATCTAAAAGTGCCATTTTTAGTGGGTAGTAATAAGGAAGTTGTTTATTCCCCTCAACATCATCAGGCACCTTTTGTGTAAGGGTTAATGTGTAAGTACCCTCCTCAAAAGATTCGCTTACATGTAAGCGTGGTGTACCACTTTGGTCATACCATCTTTTAAACTGTTTCTCATCAAAATCACCACATTCAGCCATAGCCCATAAAAAATCATCTACCGTTACAGCCATACCGTCAAACTTCTCAAAATACAAATCGGTCGCTTTTCTGTACGCTTCTTCACCCAAAAGCGTATAAAG
>Ga0256828_1001697_pt1 | contig 13538 bp, 11 predicted proteins | sample CV88metaG_FD_185993 | JGI IMG/M metagenome (GOLD analysis project Ga0256828, IMG submission 185993) | Hydrothermal vent microbial communities from East Pacific Rise, Pacific Ocean - CV88 | ecosystem: Environmental > Aquatic > Marine > Hydrothermal vents | place: Pacific Ocean: East Pacific Rise... | reverse complement strand
AGTTTCTTTGCGGCATGGTCTGTATGTAAAATAACCGGTACACCATACGCTTCAGCCATCATATGTGTATGGATAGCACCACTTACAGCTCCTAAAATTGCTGCTCTTTCATTTTCATTACTCAGCCCTTTACCAGCATAAAACTGAGCACCACCATTACTAAACTGAATAATAACAGGAGAATTTACTTTTTTTGCAGCTTCTAACACTCCATTAATTGACTCAGTATTGACCACATTTACAGCAGGAATAGCAAATCCCTCTTTTTTTGCATGTTCATATACTTTTAAAACATCTTCACCAAACAAAACACCAGGTTTTACAATATCTAAGATACCTTTACTCATAACAATCCCCAAAAAATTTAATTTAGAAATTATATTATATACTTCATTTAAAACAACTTTATGATAGAATTGTTACATCAAATAAAAAATAGTAGCCAATGCAAAAAAAAGACCTCATCTATACAGATATAATTTTAGTAGATATTATCCATTTCTCAAGACTTGAAATTGAACAACAAGTAGAAATTGTTACCTTTCTTACAAAAAGTTTTCAAAAAGTGATAAAAAAAATACTCTCAAGTTCTCAAATGAAACTCTCTGCACTTATAGAAGGATTTATCTCTACAGGTGATGGATTTTATTGTATTTTAAATCCAAAATTTACTGGTTATGGTGCGATTTTAGCACTAAGTTTCAACCATTTTTCAGAACAAATATCAAAAAAATATAACTATTTTCATGGAATTAAAGTTGCTGTCCATACAGGATGTATTTATAGCTTTATAGATATTTTAGATAACAACAATTTTATAGGAGATGGACTTAATGACTGTTCCCGTTATTTAGAATATCAAAATTATGCCGTTTCTACTGTTATCATTTCAGAAAGTGCGTATGAGCATCTAAGAATTTTTCTTAAAAAGCATAAAGATTTTGAGCTTTTACTAGCACAAATGGGGTTTAAACACTCGAGTGCATACCATTTCAAGGACAAACATGGAAAAGAAAAAAAAGGTTATCTCATTTGGCTTAGAAAATCAGGTATAATTATCCCACCAAAGATTTATTTTTAAGGAAAACAATGCGACTTACTATTGATGATTATTCTAAATACTTTAAAGTTTCTCAAGAGATGATTCATTCGAAACTACGCACAAAACAACTTAATTATGTCACTGAAAATGGAACAACCTATATCATAGTACCTCAAGAACTTGCCGATAAACTCATACAACATAAAGAGCAAAAAGTACAACAACTTCCTAAAGTACACAAACCAAAAACTACCGTCGCAATGGTGTTAGCTCTTTATCAAAAAGAAAATCAACAACTCAAAGAAAAGATTTTACAACTTGAGAAAAAAATTGACAAACTCATAGATGATAAAGAGCAAATGCTAAGAGATGAAATGCAAAAAATAGAAAAAGTTTATAATGACAAAGATGAACAACTAAAATCTATTTTAGAACTTATCAATACAAAACTTGAATATGAGCGTAAACAAACAATTCATGAAGTAGAAACTATTCATAATATTTCTCTCACCAATGAAGAAGAAAAAGAGGAGATTATTGAACTCAAAGAGTACCTTAAAACACTTGATTTAGATAGTTCACAAAAAAAGAGCATTAAAAAGAAATTTTTAGCAGTTTATGGAAGTGATATTAGAGTAATTAAGCAAAATGGCAAACTTTATCTCAATTTTTCAAAGTATGACTATAGTGACTTATTAGAGTACTAAGTACCTTCTAGAGGCTATATATGCCTTAAAATCAACAAAAATTGCATAACTTTTCTCAAAAACATTAAAAAAGAAGAAAAATTTAAGCAAATAAACTATAAAGTACTTATAGCTGAATTATTTCATATGAAATTTATGAAGAGGTTCGGAAAAATTTAATCTAAGGGTACATTTATGAACAAAGCTCAATTCGTTGAATTAGTACAAAAACATGGAGAGTATAAAACTAAAATAGAAGCTGAAACAGCTATTAAAGCATTTACTGAGGCTGTTACAGAAGCATTAGTACAAAAAGAGGATGTTTCTTTAGTTGGTTTCGGTAGTTTTAATGCTGCACTTCAAAAAGGAAAAAGTGGTAAAGTTCCTGGTACAGATAAAACATATACAACTCAAGATAAAATGGTTCCTAAATTTAAAGCTGGAAAAGGTCTTAAAGATCGCGTTGCAGCTGGTAAATAATACTTTGACATTGCCATCATTTGGCGATGTCGTCTCCCCTACTCTATGAATTTTCCATTTTTTAACAAAAACAAGAACAAAAAACCTGAATCATCCATTGTTCAAACTATAAAATCTTTAGCAGAACATAGTAATCTTTTCATCTTTTCAGATGTAGCAATTTATCATCATCAAAATCACTTTAACATTCCACTTCTCATTTTTGATCCAATGCGAGGTCTTTACATTTTTGAAATCAAAAACTGGAATTTAAAAAATCTACAAAATGCTACTATTACAAAAAAGGAATATACAGAAGTAAAAAACAATACACTTGCTTATAGTACTATGCGAGATATCATTCAACAAAAATTTAAAGAGCTTCTTCATCATCGTATAGATATAGATATATTTAACTACTTACTCTTTGAAAATCTTAGTACAGAAGAGTATAACTCTTTACAAGAAGAGATAAAATATTATTTACCTGAAAAAAATATTATTTTTTATAATCTACAAAAAGCAGAAATTTTTAAAAAATTAGAATTAGCCACTCCAGAAAAAATGACGAGACAAGACACAAATACCATTTTAGGTAATCTCCTCATTCAATACACTATAATAGAAGAGCAAAAACTCCTTTTTTGCAATAAAGAACAACGAGATTTTATAGATACACCTTTAGCACCATTACATTACCTTTATGGTGGTACAAAAACAGGTAAAACAAATATTCTTTTACTTAAAGCTATCGTAATGCTTTTACAAAAAGCACATAAGAATATAGTTATCATCAAGCCAAATACTCTTGCAAAAGATTTATTACAAGAAAAGTTTTTAGCCATTATAGAACATGCTATTATTGAAATAGATTTAAATGCTATTAAATTTTTAACACCTACAGAAGTTATTAATCAACATCTAGCAAAGAGTAAACGAAAAGATTTTATAGAACAAGCATCTTTTTACATTGATACAAAACTTATGAAAAAAAACTTTTATCTTGCAGATGTTGTAATGTGTGATGATATAGAACTTCTACCTCAAGAGTTTATAGCCTATCTAAAACATATACAAAAAAATCGTACTCTCCTTCTTCTTTCAAGAGAAAGTACAGATGAAGCTATACAAATACATACGCTTTCATTGAGTTATCAAAATAACCAAAGAATATTTGATTTTCAAGAAACAAATCCTTATGCTAAAGCACTCCATATCATAGCTTCCCTTGTAAAGGAGCAACAGAACAAAATTCTTTTCGTTGCAGATACAAAAAACAAAGAAAAATTCAAAGATGACTTAACCTCATTTGTAGCATGTAGTACTACACTTATAGATGGTGATAAAAATCTCATTTATAATAACTTAAATAACCTACTTTTAGCTACTTATAATGATATTGTTGATATAAATGCCAAGTATGTTATTTTACTTGATACATGTAAGAATATAAAACATTTACAGTATGCCTTAGAAATAGCAACAGATTGTACTTATATACTCTATGAAAAGCCATGTGAAAGATTACTACAATTAAAGGATAAACTTGAAAATAACAAAAAGTGACCAAGAATGGAAAGAACAGCTCTCACCTGAATCCTACCATGTATGTAGAAAAAATGGGACAGAACCACCTTTTTCTGGAAAATACTATAAGACAAAAGAGGAAGGTGTATATAGATGTATATGTTGTGATACACCTTTATTTATATCTGCTACAAAGTTTGATTCAGGAACAGGTTGGCCAAGCTTTTATGATACTATGCAAGATACTGTTATAGAGATAACAGACAATACACACGGGATGCTTAGAACAGAAGTCCGCTGTGCAACATGTGATGCCCACTTAGGGCATGTTTTTCCTGATGGACCAAAACCAACAGGATTAAGATACTGTATCAATTCAGTATGTTTAGATTTAAAAAGAGAGGTAGTATGAAAAATTTATCTATAAAAAATAAAGTTATTATTTTAAATGTTATTTCGATTCTAGTTATTGCTACACTTTTAGTAGCACTTTCAATCAATAACATTATATCCATGAACGATAAAAACATTAAACGCTATAAAGAAGATTTACTTCAAGCAAGAAAAATTGAAATAAAAACACAAATAGATACTGCGTCTAAAGCGATTGAAAGTTTTTATAATGAATCAAAAATGGAAAATGTAGCAAAATCGGTAGAAAAAAGAAGTTTAGAATTTCAAGCAACACTTATGCGATTTTATAATGAGAACAAAAACAAATATTCTCAAGAACAACTCAAAAATGAGCTTAAACGATTCATTAAATCTTATCGTTATGATTCAGGAGTTGGATACTATTGGATTAATGACTTCCATTATAAAATGGTAATGCACCCTATTAAACCTAACTTTGATGGTAAAATATTTATCAATACACCAAAAGTTCCCTTTGTTGCGTTAGCAGTTGATGCACTCAAAAAACCCCATACAAATCATGCGATTATTAGTTATAAATTTTTAAATCCCAAAACAGGCAAATATGAGTTTAAAATCTCTAGTGTTTTTGTTTTTAAACCTTTTAACTGGATTTTAGGTACAGGTGCCTATAAAAGTTACTTGGCAAATAAACTCAAAAATCAAGCTAAAAAAGTTGTAGGTCATCTTCGCTATGGTGATAATGGTTATTTTTGGATTAATGATATTAACGGTAAAATGATTTCTCATCCAAAAACATATCTTGAGGGAAGAAATTTTGCACATGATAGTAAAGTACCTTTTGTAGAACTTGGCATAAAATTAGCAAAAACTAAAGGAGAAGGTTATATCCACTATGACTTTCCAAAAGCTGGCTCAGATAAGTATGAACCTAAAATATCTTATATAAAATACTTCTCAGAGTGGCAATGGATGATAGGTACAGGTGTTTATGTAGATGACATCAATAAAAAAGTTACACAAATGCAACTTGAATCGACTAAAAAAATTAATACTATGATTTTTACCATTATTAGTGTAACACTTATTGCTATGGTTATACTCCTTATTATTTTATGGATTTTTATACAACAAAGTATTTCAAAACCTATAAATCAACTCAAAGATAAAATTTTAGATGTTTCAAAAACTCATGATTTACGACAACGAGCTAATACAGCATCAACACCTGAGGAGATTAAAGAAATGGGTGATAACTTCAACTCACTTATGTCTTCCTTACAAGAAGTAATCAGAACTTTTAAACAATCTTCAACAGAAAATCTTTCTATTTCTAACCAACTTTCAGCCTCTTCTCAACATGCAGGAAAAAATGTAGAAACTTCTGTAACAGTTGTAGAACAAGCAACATCTCAAGCTAGAGAAGCTCAAGATAAAATTATGCTTGTTATTTCAGATGCTCAAGAATCAAAACAAGATATTGTAAAAGCAAATGACAATTTACTTATGGCAAAAGATGATATAGTCTTTTTGGCAGAAAAAGTACAAAAAACAGCAGAACTAGAGTCTGATCTCGCACAAAATATGCAAACCCTTTCTCAAGAAACAAATGATATTAAAAATGTTTTAGTGGTTATTGGGGATATTGCAGACCAAACGAATCTTTTAGCACTGAATGCTGCCATTGAAGCTGCTCGAGCTGGTGAACATGGTCGAGGTTTTGCTGTAGTTGCCGATGAAGTAAGAAAACTAGCAGAACGCACACAAAAAACATTAGCAGAGATTAATGCAACCATTAATGTAGTAGTACAATCTATCGGCGATGTTTATTCTCAAATGAATACAAGTTCAGATGAAGTCCAAGAGTTAGTCACTATAGCTCAAAATGTCGAAACAAAAATCAGTGCTACTGTTGAAATTGTAAAAGTTGCGGTAGAAGTTAATGATGAGACAGTTCAAAACTTTGAAAAAGCAGGAAACAATATTCAACTTATTGTGAATAAAGTTGAAGAGATTAATACTATCTCTATAACAAATGCTAAAGATATTGAAGAGATTGACAATGCAGCACAACATCTTAATGTACTTACAGCAGAGTTAAATAAAAAACTTACATCATTTGATACTTAAAATAAAGGAAAATTATGAAAAAAACACTAATGACATTATTATTTTTATGTAATATACTCGTTTTAGCAAATGAAAATCCTCATGTAGTTTTAGAGACTACTCAAGGAAATATTGAATTAGAACTTTTACCAAAAGTTGCACCAAAAGCGGTAGAAAATTTTGTAACACATGTAAAAAATGGTTACTATAATCATAATGCTTTTCATCGTATTATCAAAAATTTCATGGTACAAGCTGGAGACCCTACAGAAACAGGTCGTGGTGGTGAAAGTATTTGGCATAAAGATTTTGAAGATGAATTTAAACCTAATATTATCTTTGATAAACCTGGTATCTTAGCGATGGCAAACCGTGGACCAAATACAAATGGCAGTCAATTTTTCATCACAACAGCTAAAACACCATGGCTAAATGGTGGCTATACTATTTTTGGAACAGTAGTAAACAACGCTTCGATGAAAACACTCTATAAACTTAACAATGTTGCAACAACAGGAAGAAGTGGTGGCGATAGACCTCTTGAGCGTCAAGAGATTATTCACGCATACATAAAAGGGGGGAAAAAGTAATTTTTCTCCTTTTTATCTTTTTTTTAACACTTATGTAACACTTTTTTTCTATACTTACACCTATCTATTTCTAAGGTTCTATTTATGAAAAAATGTATTACACTCTCTTTAATCACACTATCCTCACTCTATGCTACAGAGATAAAACTTTCCCCCATTATGGTGGAATCTACACTTATTACAGAAGTAGCAGAAGTAGCACAAACATCAGCAGATGTGGCTCAAGCACTTAGTAATAATGTTCCTTCCATTGATATGTCTCGCCGTAGCGGTATCGCTAATGATATTATTTTGCGTGGACAAAAAAGAGATAACATTACAGTCGAGGTAGATGGTACAAAAATTTATGGTGCATGTCCAAATAGAATGGATCCACCTGTTTCACATATCGTAGCTAATCAAATAGACAAAATAGAAGTCATAGAAGGTCCTTATGATGTAACAACATTTGGTACACTTAGTGGTGGTGTAAAAATCACAACTAAAACACCATCTAAAGAGGAACAAGTTTCTCTAAATCTTGGATTTGGTTCATGGAACTACAATAAATTTGGTACTTCAGTGCAAGGTGGTAATGATAAAATACGCTTTAATTTAAGTGCTTCTATGGAATCAAGTGCGCAATATAAAGATGGTAATGGAAATACACTTGCTTCACAAATAGACAACTATGTAGGAACAAATCCTACCCTTAGTGGTATGAAACTTCAAGAACAGTATCACAATATGCAAGCTTATACAAAAAAAAGTGCTATGGCAAAAATTTATATACAAACACTAAAAAACCAAGAATTACGATTAAGTGTTACAGCAAATAGAAGTGATGGTATTTTATATGCTAATTCAAAAATGGATGCCCTTTATGATGATTCTAATCTTTATAATATAGAGTACAATATAAATACGCTTAACGATGTATATAAAAATATCAACATTCAGTACTATCACACAGATGTAGACCATCCAATGGACACCCACTATAGACTGATTTCTGAAAAAAATCCAGTTATTACAAATTGGCTTACAACAACAATGGATGGTATTAAGCTTAAAAACACTTTTACTATAAACAGCTATAAACTTTTAATTGGTTTAGAGAGTAGTAAAAGAGTTTGGAATGGACACTATGAAAAAGCCCATAAACCAATGGGAATAAAAAGTATAGATGAAGCCACAACAAAGAACAATGCTCTTTTTACAAAATTTAACAAAAATTTTAATAATTTTGCTATAGAAATTGGTGGACGCTATGATGACACTTCAATAACAAACGATTCATTTGCATCACAAGACTATACCTCTTTTGGCTTAAATTTTTTAACAACCTACCATCTTACTCCAGATACAAAACTTTTTCTTGCTTTAGGACAAGCGTATCGTGTTCCAGATGCAAGAGAACTTTACTTTGTTAATAAAATGAACAAACGCGTAGGTACGAAAGATTTACAACAAGTAAAAAATCAAGAAATTGATTTTGGTTATGACTATAATGGAGACAATTTTAGTCTAAAATTAAAAACATTTTACTCTCAACTTAGCAACTATATTTACATTCAAAAAGGTAAAGTAACCCATGCCTTTTCTAACATAGATGCTACTGTTTATGGAACAGAACTAACGACATCTTATTATATTAATGATGATACTACTTTAGATACAGGTCTAGCTTATAAAAGAGGGAAAAAAGATAAAGCACTCTCAGGGCAAACAGACACAGATATGGCAGATATAGCACCACTTCGTGGGAATATAGCCCTTAACTACGAATATGCTCAAAACTCTTTAGCTTCTCTTGAAGTAAAAGCAAGTAAGCGATGGGATACTATAGATAGTGACAATGGTGAACAAGTCTTAGCAGGTTGGGCAGTAATAAATACAAAAATAAAATATGCCATAAATAAAAAATTTGACTTTACAGTTGGTGTTAATAACCTTCTCAATAAAACTTATGCACAAAGTAATACTTACGCTGATTTAATTCTCATTACAGCAGGTGGACAAGATGATGTTATGCTTATAAATGAATCAGGTCGCTATATTTATACAAACTTAGATTTTAGATTTTAATCTCTGTTAGCACATTTTTTAAGGTGCTAACACTTCGCTAATACTTCTGTCTTATAATTCCTTATCAATTTTATATAAGGATTTAATCATGAAAACAACAACTTACTTAGCTTTATCACTTATGACATCTGCTCTTTTACTCTCAGGATGTGGTGAAACTTCATCATCAGATACAACTAACGCACAAAATGTACCATTAACATCAGGACAATTAGTAGATAGTTATGTACAAAACATAGATTATACATGTGGAGACAATACAACTGGTGTAACAGATATAAATGGTTCTTTTCATTGTGATGTATTGCCTGTAACTTTTCATGTAGGTGGTTTACATTTTGGAACAATTACCAAAATAAAACAAGACACTCAAGTGTTTCCTCAAGATTTAGTAGGTGTTACTCGTAAAGATACAAATAATTCTTCTGTTCTTGCAATGGCACAATTTTTACAATCCTGTGATGATGACAACAATTCAGCAAATGGAATTACAATCAAAGAAAGTGTAAAACAAGCTTTTCAAGATAGAAATATCACTTTCCGAGCAGAAGATGTTCAAGCTTATGCAACAGATGCAAATATAGATCTTGTAAATAAATCTCAAGCACATACACACTTACAAAAAACAACAACTTTTGTAACGCATGTAGAAGAACATAATGAGGATCATAATGAAGAGAATAAAGAGGAAGGTCATCAAGATAAATCTAGTGGAAAAATCCCTCAAACAATCGCTAATGCACTTTTAACACCAGCATCTACACTAACACAAGCAACAAAAAACACTTTAGCTTATATGGGTAATGAAGAGAGACTTGCTTATGATGTTTATACAGAACTTTATAATTACCATCTTACACAAGGTGATACAATTACACAACTTATAAATATTGCAACAAAATCAGAAGCTACACATATAGCTACAGTACAACTACTTGTAGAAAAATATGTTCAAGATTTAAGTGAATTTACAAATGTTGATGTTACAACAAACTTTACAATGGCTAATGGTGATTTAAATGCTTCAAAATTGCCAACAGGTGTTTATAACATACAAAAAATTCAAAATCTTCACGATATACTTATAACAAAAGGGCAACAAAGTAAACAAGATGCTCTTGAAGTTGGTTGTATGGTAGAAGTAACAGATATTACAGATTTACTCAAAGATATAGAAATAGCAAAAGAATCAAATGCTACAGACATTGTTACCTCTTTTGAATTTTTACGAGATGGTAGTTACTCTCACTATTGGGCTTTCGATAAAGGTCTTAAAAATATGGGAATCTCCGATGGTTGTTGTTCTCTAGGTGAAGCATATTGTCATACAGAATATCCTACTCATAAAGAAGAGGATAAAAACAATCAAGAACATAATCAAAATGAACAAGGACAAAATCATAGTCAAAACAGTCAAGCTCAAGGACAAAATCATAGTCAAAACAGTCAAGCTCAAGGACAAGAAGATGATCAAAATGAGCAAGGACAAGCTCAAGGACAAAGTCATAGTCAAAACAATCAAGCTCAAGGACAAGAAGATGATCAAAATGAGCAAGGACAAGCTCAAGGACAAAATCATAGTCAAAACAGTCAAGCTCAAGGACAAAATCATAGTCAAAACAGTCAAGCTCAAGGACAAGAAGATGATCAAAATGAGCAAGGACAAGCTCAAGGACAAAATCATAGTCAAAACAATCAAGCTCAAGGACAAAAAAATAATCAAAAAGATTAAGAGCAATCATTCATTATGATTTTTTGCTATAATCTCATTACTTAAAAGAATGGGATCTTAACTGATGATGCAAGAGGGAAAAATACTTTTTTATAATGAACAAAATGGTACAGGTATCATCATAACCCCTGATAAACAAAAAATTGATTTTGACATCAACTCTTGGGAAGACTTTGAAAATATGCCTTCTTTAGGACTTGATGTCACCTTACATTATAAAAACAATCAAGTTAGTGAAATTCATACGAAAAAAAAAGAACCAGAAGTTTTTGAAATCTCTAAAGAGATACAACTTACACCTATAAAAGAAGAAAAAAAACAACAAGAGTATAAAACTTTTCGATATAAAGATCAAGAACTCCATAACACAGATAATGAAGTTGCTTCTCTCCTCTCAGATGCAAATGAAAGTCTTAAAACAGTACATGAAAATATCTCTCTCACATCCAATATTTCAAATACTATGCAAAAATATTTTGGTAATATTTATAACCAAATTAAAAAGAGAGAAGGATATAAAAAAGTTGATGGAAGACTTGATTATATACTTGCAAAACGCTTTTTATGGACAACTTTTAATAATTTACAAGATATAGATCAAAATGTTATCACTTTACGCATACAAGCTATAGCTAATGATCTTCTTTTTATGAGTACCCTTGAAGATGATTTTCAAAGAAAAATACGATACCCCTCTTTAACTTTTGAAGAAATTTTTCTTTCTAGTCAAACTGAGTATAAAAATATAAAACTTTTTACAACAAAAACAGCACAAAAACTTGCTTTTTTAAGAGAAAAAGAAAAAACCATCTCTGCACAAAAAAAAGCTATGAAAAAAGAGATAATGCAAACACAAGATCTTGATAAACTCAAAGAATTACAAAGAAAAGAGAAAGTGCTTAATGGTACCTATGTTGATACTGTTCATATTATGGCTTCACTGCAAGAAGAACATATGTTTAATGCAAAAAGACTCAAAAAATTTGAAGAACAATACAAAGAAGATTTTAATAAAGAGTTTAAAGCAAAAGCGAAAAAGTATGAAAACTTTATCATTGATATTTTAAATGCTCAAGCATTTTTACTCGATTCTCTTCTTTGGAAAGAAGCAAAAGTTTCTAAACCTATACAAACACATCTCAAAGGTCTTTCTGTTGATATAGAGTTTAATACAAAAGAATACTTAAAATATTTTCTTAACACTCTTGATGCAACAAAATCAGGTGAAAGCACTAAAGAACTTTTCAAACTCTATGAACATCTTAAAGAGATACAAAAAGACTATATCATCATTGTGTCTGCTTCAGCACAAGATGCCATAGAGTACCAACTTGCACTCAAAGAGTTTGAAAAAGAGTTTAAAATAAAATCCTTTACAGATGAACTTTCCGCTTTACGATGGGCCATTAAAAACAATGTAAAGCTTATCATCCTCGAAGAAAATCTAACACTTACAAATGCAAAAAAATTCTTAGAAGCATATCACAATAGCATTTTATCAAAACCAAGAATTATTTTACTCGGTAATCAAACCAATATTCATTCAAATAATTTTAGCATTGATAAAATTTTATCATCTACTATAGCTCCCCAAACACTTTATAAAGCTACAAAAGATCTTTTATATGATACTTAAACCCCTTTTTATCCTCTTTGGGTTACAATCTTTTTATGATAACAAGATACCCAACTAAAAAAATATTCGTAGGTGATGTCGCTGTTGGAGGAGATGCTCCCATCTCTGTACAGTCGATGACCTACTCAAATACCCACGATGTCGCAAGTACTGTTGAGCAGATTAACCGTCTCCATTTTGCAGGGTGTGATATAGTTCGTGTTGCTGTACCTGACATGGAAGATGCTCTTGCACTTAAAAGCATTAAAGAGCAAATCTCTCTTCCTTTGGTAGCTGATATTCACTTCAACTATAAACTCGCACTTGTCGCTGCTGAAGTGGTGGACTGTATACGCTTTAATCCTGGAAACATCAGTGACAAAACAAAAATCAAAGAGATTGTCAAAGCGTGTCAGGAGAGAAATCTCCCTATACGCATAGGTGTCAATGCAGGAAGTCTTGAAAAAGAGTTTGATAACAAATATGGACCAACAGCAGAAGCAATGGTAGCTTCTGCTGAGTATAACATCAAATTCTTAGAAGATTTAGGGTTTGATGATATTAAAATCAGTCTTAAAGCTTCGGATGTTGAGCGAACTGTCCAAGCATATAGAATGTTACGCCCAAAAAATAACTACCCTTTCCACCTTGGTGTCACTGAAGCTGGTACTATTTTTCATGCAACAGTAAAAAGTGCCATAGGTCTAGGTGCTCTGTTACTCGATGGTATTGGTGATACGATGCGTATAAGCATTACAGGTGAGCTTGAAGAGGAGATTAAAGTAGGTAAAGCTATCTTAAAAGACAGTGGTGCAGCCAAAGAGGGGCTTAACATCATCTCTTGCCCTACATGTGGTCGTATAGAAGCAGATTTAGTCAGTGCTGTTGCCGAAATAGAACGCCGTACAAAACACATTAAAGCTCCACTTGATGTAAGTGTTATGGGATGTGTTGTAAATGCCATTGGGGAAGCTGCCCATGCTGATGTTGCCATCGCTTATGGAAAAGGCAAAGGGCTCATTATGGTCAAAGGGGAAGTTGTTGCCAATCTTGATGAGGACAAACTTGTTGATAGATTTGTTCATGAAGTTGAAACTATGGCAAAGAAACAAAACTAATTAATGATACAACTAAAGGAAATAAGTGCAAGACAATCTTTATAATCTCGCTTTTGAGAGAAGCATACTAAGTTCTATTATCTTTGAACCCAGCCAATTTGATGAACTGAGCGTTCTTTTAAAGGTTGAAGACTTCTACCTCCCTGCACATCAAGATATTTTTAAAGCGATGTTGACACTTTTACAAAAAGATCAACCTATAGATGAGGAGTTCATCA
>Ga0256828_1001696_pt1 | contig 13538 bp, 15 predicted proteins | sample CV88metaG_FD_185993 | JGI IMG/M metagenome (GOLD analysis project Ga0256828, IMG submission 185993) | Hydrothermal vent microbial communities from East Pacific Rise, Pacific Ocean - CV88 | ecosystem: Environmental > Aquatic > Marine > Hydrothermal vents | place: Pacific Ocean: East Pacific Rise... | reverse complement strand
AGGTGAATGGCAAGTGTGCCTGCTAAGCGTTCTTCTACGGGGGTGGGAGTAATGTGGTCTATCATAGACTTTCTGCTTGCTCCAATGAGAAGTTCACACCCAAAGTGGGTAAAGTGTTGCATATTTTGAATGAGTGTTACATTATGCTCTAGGGTTTTTCCAAAGCCTATACCCACATCTAAAATGATATTTTCTCTCTTAAGCCCCAACGCTTCACACTTAGCAATTCGCTCTTCAAAGAAGTGGCTTACCTCTACCATAATCTCCTCATAGGTTGGGTTATTTTGCATTGTCTGAGGCGTACCTTGCATATGCATCAAACAGAGCTTAGCATCATACTTAATGGCTAGCTTAATGAGTGCTTCATCACTTGCCCCTGTGATGTCGTTAATGAGTCTAAAGCCAGAATTTAGGGCATACGCTACTACCTCTGGGGTGTAGCTATCTATGGAGAAGGTAACGTGTTCAAAAAGTTTTTCAGAAGCAATGGCATCGCAAATAGGCTTCATGCGTTCAAGCTCTATGGTTTGAGAGACCACCTCAGCATTGGGACGTGAAGAGACTGCACCAATATCAATCATATCTGCACCATTGGCTATCATTTGTTTTATCTGAGCAATGGCATCCTCTTTTTGAAAACGACTCCCACTAAAGAAACTATCCTCATTGGCATTAATCACCCCCATAATACGTCTAGGGTAGTGTGTAGGCTTTAAAAAACGTTGTAATGATTGGGCAAGTGTTTTTAGACCAAAGGGTTGGGCTAACTCTTTTTTACTGAGTATCTCTATCTGTTTTTGTGTACCAATGAGTAGACAATCATAGACGGGTTGCTCACAAATAATCGCACCACTTGGTACGGCAAGCTCTGCTCCAATACTCAACGCATCTTGTTTTAAAATGTTCACAGCAGGGGTTTTAAGGGCGTGAATATGGAAGTATAAAAGCTCCATCTTCTTTGCCATAATCTCAACACCACCCCCTTGCACACCAAGTCTGCGAAGGGTCTCTTTGACCTCTTTAGGTTTTGCTATACGGTAGAGATACATCTTACACTTCTCCTTTTTCACTGCATACTATATGCGACGTTTCTTCTCTAAAAGGGTTAAGAGCAGGGTTTGTAAAACAAAAACAGGAGGTGACCCCATATTGAGTGCTTCATAACTCTGCCCTAAAAGGGTTAAATCCTCTTCATTCAACTCAAATGCCCCACAAAAAAGAGCCTCTTTACTTAAACGCTCCACAATGGCATACATCTCTTGGGTAGATGTACGTTTATGGCTCTGTACAAAAGCGTACATACTCTCTAGTGACAACGCCTCTAAAGGGGGGATTTCTATCTCTTCTAACGTGGTTTTAGGGGCTATCTCAATAGGAAGACGTGAACGAATGGTGGGTAAAATCGTCGCTTTACTCTGAGTGACTAAAATAAAGATACTCCCTCTTGGAGGCTCTTCAATAACTTTGAGTAGTTTGTTTTGTACCACCTCAGAGAACTGTTTTGCACCAAGTAAAATCACAGTTTGGGTATCGGTAGTAAGATAGGCTTTTTCAATAGCCTCTTGGGCATCACGTACACTAAATGCTCGCTCTGACTCTATAATTTTAACAATATGTTCATTGACACACATACCCATCACCCCTTGGATAGAGGCTTCAATATTGTCTGAGATAATCACTTTTGAGTATAACATTACGCCTCTAAATCGAGTGAACCAAATAGCACAGAAGAGAGTGTGGCATCAAAGAGTTTATAGAGTTGTAGTAATTTAATATCGAGTAGTCTATCTGAAGAGCGTAAAATAAAGGCATTTTGTACCTCTTCATCCATCACCCATAAAAAACCCTCTTCACAACGGTAGGCAATCTTTGTATAGGGGTGGTCACCTCTACCAATATACCAAATATAGTACCCATTAGGGTAGGAGATGTTTAACATATCTTCTAAAATAGCCAAATCAGTCGCCTCTTGCATCTGACTTAAATGGGGAAAGGTCTGCTCTAAAAGAAAAAAAGGCAGAAGGGGTCTGTTTTTACTTAAGTCATTCAAACTCTGTACAAGATACTCCCCAAACCACGCATAAGACTCATCGGTTAAAATGAGTGCTGTCTTCCCCTCAATACTTTGAGCAACAGCACTCTTGACTAAAGGCGCCCACTCATAACGGTACTCTTCCATCCATGAGAAACACGACTCATCTTCACGAATGGTCTCGAGTGTCCATTTGAGTAACGCTTGCATTACTTCTCGAGTGCGTAAGCTTCGTGAAGCGTACGAATTGCTAATTCACCATATTTTTCATCAATAATCATTGATACTTTAATTTCAGATGTTGAAATCATCTGAATGTTAATATTATTATCAGCCAAGACTCTAAATGCCGTAGCAGCCACACCTGAGTGAGATTTCATTCCCACACCTACAACAGAGACTTTACAGACATTCTCATCATAATCCATACCATCAATATCGGAAGTAAACCCTTCCATCACAGCTTTTGCATTGTCAATTTCACTCTGTGGTACAGTAAAACCTAAATTGGTTGCACCATCACTGCCTACATTTTGAATAATCATATCGACATTAATATTCTCATCGGCTAACTTTGTAAAAATCTCAGCAGCAATACCTGGTCTATCTGAAACCCCTCTAAGTGTTACTCTTGCTTGATTTTTATCTAATACAACACCACTGACTAATACCTCTTCCATATTTTCACTCTCCTCTGTAATTAATGTACCCTCATTGTCACTAAAACTACTCTTAGCATACAACTTCACGTTTAACTTCTTTGCCAACTCTACTGAACGGTTTTGTAGCACCTTTGCCCCAAGTGATGAGAGTTCTAACATCTCATCATAACTAATCGTATCTAACTTCTTTGCACGTGGTTCAATACGTGGGTCAGTGGTGTAGATACCATCAACATCTGAGTAGATTTCACACTGGTCTGCCTCTAATGCACCTGCTAAAGCCACAGCAGAGAGGTCTGAACCACCACGTCCTAATGTTGTCACTGAACCATCTTTGTTAATCCCTTGAAACCCTGCAACAATGACAATTTTTCCCTCACCAATGGCCTCTTGCATCGCTTGTGGGTCAATACTCTCAATTCTAGCGTAGGTGTGGGTATTGTCTGTGACAATTCCTGCTTGTCTTCCACTCATGGCAACAGCATCAAACCCTTTAGATTGCAGTGCAATAGACAAAAGTGCTGCTGTAACACGCTCACCAGAACTCAAAAGCATATCCATCTCTTTTTTGGCTGGATTTGCACTAAAATGCTCTGCGTAACCAATGAGTTTATTGGTCTCTCCACTCATAGCAGAGACAACAACCACAATATCTTTCCCCTCTTCTCTGGCACGAATGACACGGTTTGCAACATTCTCAATACGCTCTAAATCTCCTACACTGGTACCACCATATTTGTGTACGACTAACATCTTTTATCCCCTTTTATATTTTAAATCAATCCCTCTGCCATAAAGTAATCAATCACCTTACGATAGACCCTCCGTTTAAAGTAGGTTACTTTTTTAAATAACTCTTCATACGGCACAAACTCATACTCTTCAAACTCCGGAATTTCAAATGCGTGCAGGTCAATCTTTGCACCCTCCTTTAAACGAACCAAAAAGTACTTTTGAGTCTGTCCGTCAAAAGGGTAACACTTCCCCTTGGCAATCGAAGGAAAATCATAGGTAATCCACTCTGGAAACTCTCCTAAAATCTCAACATCATTACAGCCAATCTCCTCAAGAAGTTCACGATGAAGTGCCTCACGAGGCGTCTCTCCTTCATCAATACCACCTTGTGGAAACTGCCACGCATTTTTAATATCGCTACGGTGAGCCACAAAGAACTCACACTTATTTGGATATTTTGAAGAGAGTATAACCGCTGCCACATTTGGGCGATAACGCTTTTGCTTTTGCATCAATACTTCTCTTACTCTATATATTTTAATAATTCTGATATGATTTTACCTAAAATAGAGTTATATCCATTTGAAAAAAGGTGAATTTTGCTAGTCTATCTCCATATCCCCTATTGCGATTCTAAGTGCCACTATTGTAGCTTCAACTCCTATGTTGACCAGTTCGATACACGTCAAGCCTATATGTCTGCACTCAAAGAGCAGTTGTGCTTTGAACTCAAACGCTTCCATACTCAACCCAAGCAGATTCAGACACTCTTTATTGGAGGAGGAACACCCTCTACCGTAGCCCCTAGCCTCTATGCACCCATTTTTGAACTCCTTCGTCCCTACCTAGCAGAAGATGCTGAAATTACCACCGAAGCCAACCCAAACTCAGCCACCTATGCGTGGTTAGAGGGTATGTTTCAACTCGGTGTCAATCGGGTGAGTTTTGGTGTGCAGAGCTTCTCAGAGAAGAAACTCAAAGCCCTCAATCGTGCCCACTCTCCCAAACAAGCCATTCAAGCTATTCAAGACGCTTCTAAAATAGGGTTTAAACACCTCTCTTTAGACCTCATCTACAACTATCAAGGCGACACCAAAGCCCTCCTTGAAGAGGATATTCAAACAGCCTTTAGCCTCCCTATTGACCACCTCTCAGCCTATGAGTTAACCATTGAGTCCAACACCCCCTTTGCAAAGACCCCAGAGGTAAAACAAGAGAGTGAGGATTTGGCATTTTTTGTCCATCAAGCCATTGAAAAAAGAGGCTTTAAGGCGTATGAAATCTCTAACTATGGTCGCTACCAGAGTCGACACAACCTAGGCTACTGGCACTTAACCCCCTATATTGGTGCAGGAGCAGGAGCTGTGGGCTTTTTAGACCATACACGCTTCTACCCTACGACCCATATTCAACACTACATTCAAAACCCTCTCCAGATTGAAGAAGAGAGGCTCACACCTGAAGATTTACAGACAGAACGTATCTTTTTAGGGTTACGCTCATGTGTAGGCATCTCAAAAGCATCTCTTTCTCAAACCATACAAGAGCGTGCTGATTTTTTATGCCAAGAGGGGAAACTCCTCTCTCAAAATAACCACTACTATAACCCCAATTTTTTCCTAGCTGATGAACTCTCCCTCTATCTTTTAGGATAATCTGTTAAAATACCCCCATTATAAAATGAAGGTTATTGTATGTTTGGCATTGGTTTTACCGAATTACTTCTTATTGCAGTCATTGCAATACTCTTTTTAGGTCCAGATAAGCTCCCTGAAGCGATGGTACAGATGGCGAAATTTATTCGTAGTGTAAAAAATACCATTGGTGAGGCGAAGCACTCCTTAGAGGAGGAGATGAAAATAGGTGAACTCAAAGAGGAGGCACTCAACTATAAACAGAAGCTTGATGCCACCACCCAAGAGTTAAAAGGGTTTAAAAATATTGACTTTGATAGTATGGAGCATCTCTTAGAGGAGCGTCCCTCACAAGCAACCCCCACACACTATGCACAAGCCCAAACACCCCCTCCTAAAGTAGAAACTTCTGCACCCAAAGAGACCATTGACTTTAAAAAGAGTCAACAACCATTTACGGAGGAGAAATAATGTTTGAAGACCTTCGACCACACCTTGTAGAGTTACGTAAACGCTTAGGACTCTCTGTCTTATCTATCTTTGTAGCATTTATGATTGCTTTTCTCTTTCACAATACCATCTTAACGTGGATTACCCAACCTCTCAACAATGCCCTCAGTGAAGTAGGACGCATTATTGAGTCACAAGAGAAAGCCACATGGAAACTCCAAACCATTGAGCAGAACCAAACCCAAAAAGCAGAAGTTGTTGTACCCTCTGCTAAACTTGCTCTCTCACTAGAGAAGAGTCTTACAGACGCATCAAAAGAAGCACCTAGCCCTTTAGCCGAACACCTCAAAGAGGCTGCTGGGTATGCCAAAGCACTGAGCCAAACCCTAGAGAAGAAGTTCTCTACTGAAGAGAATAGCTCTAACCCCTCTAACAAACAGTTTTTAGGGCAAATTACCACCCACCAAGTCGGTGGTGCATTCTTTGTTGCCATTAAAGTCTCTTTCTTTGCTGGACTCCTTGGCGCACTCCCTTTTATTCTCTATCAACTCTGGCTCTTTGTTGCACCAGGACTCTATGAGAATGAGAAGAAGATGGTCATTCCATTTGTAGTAGGTGGTTCGATGATGTTCTTTATTGGGGTCATCTTTGCCTACTACATTGTCACCCCATTTGGGTTTCAATTCCTCATCACCTTTGGCTCTTTTCTCTATACCCCTCTGATTAACATTGAGGATTATGTAGGATTTTTTACGAAGATTATGATGGGGTTTGGATTGGCGTTTGAGCTTCCTGTTTTTGCCTACTTCCTTGCACTCCTTGGATTGGTGACAGACCGTACACTCATTGACTTCTTTAAGTATGCAGTGGTGATTATTTTTGTCTTAGCTGCCCTTTTAACACCACCTGATATCCTTACCCAACTACTGATGGCACTGCCACTGGTACTTCTGTATGGTCTCTCTATTTTAATTGTGCGTGTTGTCAACCCTGAAGAGTCTCAAGAGAAAGAGGCGTAAGCGATGAATGAGCCTCTTTTAGCCTTACAGACTTCTGCTTATGACTACTCTCTCCCTCAAGAGCAGATTGCCTCAAGAGCCGTAGAACCAGCAGATAGTGCAAAGCTTCTTGTCTATGAGAGAGCCACACAGCGTATTATCCATACACACTTTCGTGAGATTCTCTCTTTTATACCCCCCTCTTGTGCCATTTTCCTAAACGATACCAAAGTGATTAAAGCACGTATTTTTGGTAAAAAAGCACCCATAAAATCCTCTAAAACAGGAGAGCTACAAGGTGGAGGAAAAGTAGAACTACTCTTCAATAAACCCCTTGGGGCGTATCAATTTTTAGTGATGATTCGTGGGCGTGTACACGAGGGAACAACGCTTCTCTTTGATGAAGGATTATCGGCTAAGGTACTTGCGTGTCAAGAAGATGGCTCAAGAGTGGTCTCATTTGAGCAAAACAGTACCCCTCTACGCTTTGAAGAACTTGTTCCTATTTTAGATAAGATTGGTCACGTACCTCTGCCTCCATACATTCAAAGAGAAGATACCAAAGAAGATGAGAAAACCTACCAAACCCTCTTTGCTAAAGAGGCTGGTGCCGTAGCTGCCCCTACGGCATCACTACACTTTACCCCTGAACTCTTAGCCAAACTCAAAGCCACACACCCAACCTATACCCTCACACTACACGTAGGTTCTGGTACCTTTAAACCCGTAGAGAGTGAACATATTTTAGACCACCCTATGCACAGTGAAGTGTTTCATATTCCAAAAGATTCTCAAGAGGCACTCCAAAAAGAGCACCCTATTTTAGCTGTGGGAACCACCGTTACACGCACCATTGAGTACTACCAACGTACCCAAAAAACAGAAGGGTCATGTGACCTCTTTTTACATCCACATAACCCTCCACAAAAAGTGACCCACCTCTTAACAAACTTTCACCTCCCAAAGAGTACACTCATTATGTTGGTTGCTTCGTTTATTGGGAGAGAGAAGACCTTGGAACTCTATGACGAGGCTATTGCAAAAGGGTATCGTTTCTTCTCCTATGGTGATGCTATGTTAATTATTTAAGCCTCTTGATGAGGAGATTTTTAGTCGTTCTTAACCCATTTACGCCTATAATGCGTCTATGAAACATAGACCCATACTTCTCCTAATCCCACCTCTACTGTTACTCCTTAGTGGATGTAGTCAAAAACTAGAACACTTTCCTAAAAAACCCGATTTTTCCATTCATAAACCCCGTGTTATCTACAAACCTACCAAAAAGAATTTAGATAAAATGGTAAAACAACTCCAAGGTATGCCCTATGTCTGGGCTGAAGAGGGTCCAAGAAAGTTTGACTGTTCAGGCTTTGTCTACTATATGTATGGCTCTATGGGCATTGAAGTGCCTCGTGTTGCACGTAACCAAGCCAAAGAGGGAAGACGCATTAGTGTGAGTCAATTACAGTATGGTGACCTTATCTTCTTTGCAACCAATAAACATAACCATAAAAAGATTACCCACGTAGGGGTCTATTTGGGCAATGGGTGGTTTACCCATGCGAGTACGAGTAAGTATGAAGTGACCTACTCTAACCTTTTTCAATCAAAATACTACACCAGCCGTCTTCGTGCGTGTAGACGCTATCTTCCTGAGAGTTTCTACCAAAGCAGTTACCAAACAACGTGGGAGAGAGGAGAGAGTCTACTACAACCTCAACCCTCCACCAAAAAAGCTAACACAACAAGTAGTAAACATAAAGCAGTCATTCTACCAGCACAATCATACGCAAACCAAGAGAGCCTCTACTATATACAAGTAGGCTCATTTGTAGGAGAGCCAAAAAAGAGTCTACTAGAGAAGATTCAACACAAACACCTCCCCTTAAAGAAGATTCGTTTCCAACAAAACAATCAACCCATCACCAAACTGCTCATTGGACCCTACCGTTCCAAAGAGGAGGCAAAAAAGCTTCTTCTCCCCATTCAAGAGGAGATACAACCTCACGCATTTTTAGCAAAGATTGAGTTATGAAACCAGCACCCAATGCCCCCTGCCCTTGTGGCTCAAAACAGAAATATAAAAAGTGTTGCCAACGCTATCATAAAGGTGCAACCCCTCCAGATGCCTTAAGCTTAATGAAGTCACGCTATACAGCCTTTGCCTATGAGCAGAGTGACTACATCATCAAAACCACACACCCAAACAACAGTGACTATACCACAGATAAAAAGAGATGGAGAGAGGATATTTTAGCATTTAGTAGAGGGACAACATTTCGAGGACTGAAGATTATCTCATTTGAAACGAAAGGGAGTGAAGCGTTTGTGACATTTGAAGCGAACCTCTCTTCAGGACTCCTCAAAGAGAAGAGTCGTTTTCTTCAAGAAGAGGGAAGATGGCTCTATGTAGATGGGGAGTTTACGCTATAACTTCCCACCCATACGTGCAAAGATAATTCTTTGTGCAATAGACTCAATTCTATCAACAATTTTTAAATTTTTACGAATATATTTCAAGAGATTAAAGTACTCTTCAGCACGTCCTGTCTCTCCCATTTTTTGTAAAACACTCTTTTCCAGCATTGCATAGATATCATCTGTTTTTGCATACTCTACATCAATCTCCACTGAGAGTTGTTTGATTTTATCGTTGTCATCAAAGGTTTGAAACATCTCTAAAATCTTTACAAACGCATTCACCGTACAACGGTTAATACTCAAAGAGTCTTTAATAAACTGAATAATATTACTATCTTCTTCTGCTAACATACTCTGCATATTCTTCATATAGTTATTCATATTGGTCTTAATACGATTAATCGCAGAGGTGATTTTTAAGTAAGAGACCATCTCTCTTAAATCTTTCGCTTCTGGTGTATAACGAGCAAATAGAAGAACAATATCGTTGTCTATCTTCTCTGTCTTTTTACTAATAACCTTTAACCCTTTGCGTAACTCTTCTAATTGGTTCGCTTGAGCATTCTCTAAAGCATTTAATGCCTCTTCATTGGTTGATGCAAGAAGTTGTACAACCTCTAACACCTCTGCTCTAATCTCATGTCTTGCTTCTTGATATTTTGATAACATCTTCTCTCCTTATCCAAATCGTCCGGTAATATAATCTTCTGTCAACTTCTGTGTTGGGTTGAGGAAGATTTTCTCTGTCTTGTCAAACTCAGCTAAGTCACCTAGGTACATAAAGGCTGTATAATCACTTAGACGGCTTGCTTGTTGCATATTGTGTGTTACAATCACTACGGATACTTCTGATTTTATCTCAGAGATAAGCTCTTCAATCGCCCCTGTTGAGATGGGGTCAAGTGCTGAAGTAGGTTCATCAAAGAGTAATACCCTTGGTTTAAGTGCCACAGCACGTGCAATACATAGACGCTGTTGCTGTCCTCCACTCATTCCAAGTGCTGACTCATTTAGACGGTCTTTGGTCTCTTCCCAAATTGCTGCACCCTTTAAGGCAGTCTCTACCCTTCCTTGAAGCTCTGTTTTATTTTTAATCCCAGAGAGTCTTAACCCATACGCCACATTGTCAAAAATACTCATTGGAAAAGGGGTTGGCTTTTGAAAAATCATGCCCACCTCTTGACGTAACTTAATAAAATCATTCTCTTTTTTTAACTCAAGAATATTCTGTTTTGTTCCATCTGCATGATAGAGGTTAATCTCCCCCTCGTAACTGTTTCCAGGGTAGAGGTCGTGAATACGGTTCATTGAACGAAGCAGTGTCGACTTACCACAACCACTCGGTCCAATCATTGCTGTAATTTTATTCGCTTCAATAGGGAGGTTAATGCTCTTAAGCGATGGCTTTGGTGCGTTAGCATAGGTAAAACTGAAGTTCTTCAACTCCATCACTAAATTTTCTTGTTTCATCTTCTTTCCTTACTTCTTGTTTCTAATTAAAAATCGACCCATAAGGTTGATACACAATACAATGGCTGTCAATATAAATGAGGCTGCCCATGCAAGTTCACGACTGGCACTATCTGGATAGGTTGCTAAGTTGTAGATACTTACCGTCAATGAAGGGAACTGTCCAGTTAAATCCATGGTAAAGAACTGGTTGTTTGCCGAAGTAAAAAGCAGAGGTGCTGTCTCTCCAATAATCCGTGCAAAAGAGAGTAACACCCCAGTGGTAATCCCCACTTTTGCAGCACGAATGACCACTTGAAGAATAATCTTATGTTTACTCCCCCCTAGTGCCATACCTGCTTCACGAAGCTCCGTAGGGACAAGGGCTAACATATTGTCTGTTGTTGAGATAATAATAGGTATCATCATAATGGCTAATGCCACTGAACCAGCCCACCCATTATAACTCCCAAAAGGGTCAACCAATAACGCATAGACAAAGACCCCAATAACAATAGAAGGTGCTGACATCATCACATCAGAGAGGTTACGAATAATACTCGCTAACGTACTTCCGTGTCCATACTCACGCAGATAAATCCCTGCCATCATTCCCACAGGTACAGCCACTACCGTAGCAATAAGTGCCATGACAAACTGCCCCACTAAAAGGTTACGAATTCCCCCCTCAACCAAGTCATTGGTAAAGGTACTCCAGTGAATAGAGGTAATTCCCTTATAGCTTAGTGTGGCTAAAATCCAAAACAAAAACCCAATCCCAATCACAGCTGAGAGGGTTGAGAGTATTAAAATAATCTTATTTAAGAGTAGTCTATTCATCTATTTTACCTTTTTTCCTAAGAAGTAGAATTTGGCTGTGGAGATAATGATAAAACTCACCACAAACAGTACCAGTGCTAAGAAGTACATCGAACTCATCTCTAAGTCTTCAGCCTCTGCAAAGTTATTGGCAAGAAGTACAGGAATAGAAGTGGTAGGGTCTGTGATGTGTTTGACTGTACTCATCACTGAACCAATGAGGAATGCCACAGCCATTGTCTCACCCAATGCACGTCCAAGGGCTAAGATGATTGAACCAATAATCCCCCCCTTAGAGTATGGCATCACCACATCTTTAATGACTTCAAATTTTGTCGCACCCATCGCATAAGCAGACTCTTTTAAGACCGATGGTGTGGTATTCATAGAGTCACGCGTAATAGCTGCCATAAAGGGAACAATCATAATAGCTAAGACAATCCCAGCTGTTAATAACCCTACCCCATTTCCTCCAAAGAGAGATTGGACAATAGGTGCAAAGTAGAACAGTCCCCACATACCGTAGATAATACTAGGAATGGCTGCGAGTAACTCAATGGCAATAGAGACAGGTTTTGCAATACGCTCTGAAGCAATCTCTGTTAAGAAAATAGCAATTCCCATTGCTAAAGGTGTTGCAAGTAACATCGCAATAATGGTACTAAGGAGTGTTCCTAAAATAGGAATATATCCACCAAAGATACCCCCCTCATCATCTTCTCCAGGTTCCCAATCTTCTGTCCATAAGAAGTCAAAACCAAAGGTGTGAAGTGACTCTTGTGCATAGTGAAAGAGAATGGCAAAAATACCAACCAAGAGAAAAAAGGAGAGTGTTGCTGAGAAAAACGAAAAGTTTCGAAAGAGTTTTCCACCCATAGTGTCATAACCTTTTTATAGAGAATTTTAACGATTCTATGACAAATTGGTAACATTTTGGTAACGAAAAAGAATCAAAAGAGAAGAGAATCCTTATCAAAAGCTTACCTTATACTGGACAAGGTAAGCCTCTGTAAGAAAAGAAGAGATTATTGAATATTTTTTGCTTTCCAGTACCCTCTAATTGCCTCTTTTGTTGAAGCTGGAAGAGGAATATAACCAAGCTCTTGTGCTGTTTTATCACCTTTAGTATATGCCCAATTCATAAAGGCAGTCACCTCTTTATTGGTACTGCTCTTCTCTGCTGGTAAAAGTAAGAATGTCGCTGCAACAATAGGGTAAGAAGTAGCACCTTCTGGGTCACCAATGACTGCATAGAAATCTTTTTGAGGTGTCCACGTTGCATATTTTGCTGCATCTTGGAATGATGCAATAGTTGGGTTAATGAAGTGTCCCTCTTTATTCTCAATTTGTGCTGCTGGGAGTCCTAACTTGATTTTGTATGAATACTCAATATATCCAATAGCATTTTTAATCTGTTGAATGTTTGCAGATACACCAGAGTTTGATTTTCCAGCAACCACTTTTGAAGCTTTCCATTTTGGCTTTTTACTTACTTTCATCTCTGGATTAATCTTATTTAAGAAGTAGGTAAAGTTAAAGGTTGTTCCTGACTTGTCTGCTCTTACACACGTAGTAATAGGTGCGTGTGGAAGTTTAAGTTTTTGGTTATCTTTGGCAATGACAGCATCATCCCAAAATGTTGCTTTTCCTGTAAAAATAGCATCAATGGCTGCACGAGAGAGTTTTAACTCACCATCTTTTACCCCTTCAATGTTATATGCTAAGACAATTGAACCGACAACTGTTGGGAACATATAGAGGTTTGATTTTTTAAGTTTTTTAGGTTTAAGTGGCTTATCTGACCCTGCAAAATCTACCATTCTCTTTTTAATTGACTTAATTCCATCACCAGAACCAGTAGGTGTATAGTTTACTTTTTTTCCTGTTTCAGCAAAGTACTGAGCTGTCCACGCTTTATAGACAGGTCCAGGAAAAGATGCCCCTCTACCTTTAATATCTTCTGCATAGAGTGATGTCAATGCAACAGAAGCAATAACTGCTGTTGTGATAATTTTTTTGAAAGCCATTCTAAAATCCTTAGAAAAATATAATTTCCCAACTTGGGTGATGAAAGTATAAAACAAGTTGGAAACAATTTGGTTACAAATAACACTCAATAGCTCTTGCTCAATAGCTCTTGATAGAAAAATAGTCGTGCTAAGAAGCTTCATTTTATGTTACAAGAGAGATTCAAAACTGCTCTATCTCTGCTATTAACAGAAAATAACCCATATCAGGACATTTTGTCCAAATATTGACTTATTTCACACTAAAAGGAGATAAACCTTTTTGATTACTGTAAAGTATTTTTTGAAAAATAGTTAAAAATCTGTCA
>Ga0256828_1001695_pt1 | contig 13540 bp, 14 predicted proteins | sample CV88metaG_FD_185993 | JGI IMG/M metagenome (GOLD analysis project Ga0256828, IMG submission 185993) | Hydrothermal vent microbial communities from East Pacific Rise, Pacific Ocean - CV88 | ecosystem: Environmental > Aquatic > Marine > Hydrothermal vents | place: Pacific Ocean: East Pacific Rise... | reverse complement strand
TTTAAAATAAAATCTCCATTTTTTGATATAGGTCTTAGTGATATTCATGGAAATATTGTTTTTGCTACAAATAAATCAATAAATCATTCACAATTAAGACACAAAGCACTAAAAAAAGGGTTTGGAAAAATTATTATTCTTAATACAAAAAAAGGGATAAAATACTCTTATATTTTAAAATTTAGAAATAAAATAGATAATAAAGAATATATTATTGGTAATTCTATTTTCCAATCTACACTTGATAATATTGTAAAAAAAATAGTGATTGATAGAGTAAATACTTTAAGATTTGGTGCTAATAATAATGGATATATTTCTATTGGAGAAATATTAAATTATCATGGAGGTAAAGCTTTTGCAAAAATAGTGGCTTTACCTATTAAACCTTCATGGGTAGGTAGACTTTTGGATTCTGATACTCCAGATGCAAAAGGTAATTTTTATAGAAAAAAATATATAGATATTATAAATACTACAGGAGAAGGATTTGTAAAATATTGGTTTTATAAAGAAGATAAAAGTATCCATCCTAAAATATCATATATTAAATTATATAAACCTTTTAATTGGGTTATTTTTTCGGGAGTATATTTAGATGATATCCAAAAAATAGTAAATCATAAAAAAGAGATGACAAAAAAAGAGATGGAAAATATTTTTTCAATCTATTTGATTATTTCTGCTATATTTTTAATTATTGCATATATGGTGAGTAAATATGAAAATAATATTTTAAATGAAATTATTGAAGACTATGAAAAAGTGATAGACAAAAAAAATCAAGAATTAGTAGAAATTAATAAAAATTTAGAAAAAGAAGTGGAAGAAAAGACAGAAGAATTATTAGAATTTTTATTAACAGATACATTAACTAATCTACCAAATAGAGAAAAATTAATTTTAGATATTAGAGATAAAGAAGTTTATATAGCTATTTTAAATCTTGATTCATTTAAAGAGATTAATGATTTTTATGGAATAGATATAGGAGATGAAGTACTTAGAAAATTTGCACATATTATAAAATATTCTATTAGTGAAAATAGTTATAAACTTTCAGCTGATGAGTTTGCTATTGTAGATGATGATTTAGAAAAATTAGAAAAATTAATTCAAAAATTAGTAGATATTTTATCTCACCATCCTTTAGAAATTTATGATGAAATTATTAATATTTCATTTAATTGTGGAATAGGTAAAACTTTAATAGAAGCAGATATGGCTTTAAAATATGCAAAAAAACATAAATATGAAGCAGTTGTTGTATTTAGTGAAGAGTTAAATATTGCTAAAGAGTATGAAAAAAATATTAAATGGAAATCTATTATTAATGAAGCTATAGCAAAAGATAATATTCTTGCTTATGTTCAACCTATCGTAAATAATAAAACAAAAAAAACAGAAAAATATGAATGTTTAGTGAGATTAAAACATAACGATGAAATTTATTCTCCATATTATTTCTTAGATATAGCAAAACATACAGGGAAGTATTATAAAATTCAACAAATTATGGTAGAAAAAACTTTCGCTAAATTTTCAAAATTAGATTATTCTTTTTCTATTAATTTAGCTTTACAAGATTTAGTTAATGATAAATTTAAAAACTTTTTATTAGAACAGATTGATAAATATCAAGTACAAAATAAGCTTATTATAGAATTATTAGAAGATGATGCTTTATTAGAAAGTGAAGTATTAGAGTTTTTATATATATTAAAAAATAAAAATATAAAAATTGCTATAGATGATTTTGGTAGTGGATATAGTAATTTCGCTTATTTAATTAAAGGATTACCTGTATCTATTTTAAAAATAGATGGTAGTTTAGTAAAAGATATAGCAAAATCACAAAAAGATTATAAATTATTAAGATCAATTACAAAAATGGCAAAAGAGTTTGATTTTGAATTAGTAGCTGAATTTGTAGAAAATAAAGAAATTTATGAAATTTTAAAAGAACTAGATATAGATTATTCACAAGGGTATTATTTTTCAGCCCCTTTTGATATAAATAATCTATAATTAAATAAATTTTTTCATTGCTTGAGCAGCTTCTTTTTTCATAGTCTTTTCTTTTAATGCTTGTCTTTTATCATGTAATTGTTTTCCTCTAGCAACTGCGATAGTTAGTTTTGCTTTATTTTTGTGATTAAAATGTAAATCTATAGGCACTATAGAGTATCCTTTTTCACTAGTCGCACCAGCTAATTTTCCTATCTCTTTTTTATGTAGTAAAAGTTTTCTAGGACGAGTTTCATCATGTCTAAAATGTACATTTGTAGTTTCAAGATTTGAGATGTGTCCTTGCATCCACCATACTTCTCCATCTTTTACTTTTACATAACTATCTTTTAGATTTACTCTTCCCATTCTTATAGCTTTTACTTCACTTCCAAGAAGTTCAATTCCAGCTTCATATTTATCTAAAATCTCATAATCATGAAATGCTTTTTTATTTCTTGCTACTATTTTCATTGGAATAATGTTCCTTTGTTATGTATTTTATCTATCAAAAATGATTTTACATCACTTAAATCAAATCCACTTGCTAAAAACATTTGTTTATTTTTTTCCATTAAAAATTCAGCTGCTTTTAGTTTTGTAACTATTCCTCCAGTTGCAAATTTATCATTTGGATTACAAGGAGTTTGCATAAGTTGAGGATCTATTTTAGTTACTATTTTTTGTAACTTAGCATCTTTATTTGTATTTGGGTCTTTATCATAAAGTCCATCAATATCACTTAAAATAACCAACATATCAGCATCAAAATAGTAAGTAGTATAAGCACTTAATTGGTCATTATCACCAAATACAATTTCATCTATACTAACAGCATCATTTTCATTTATGATAGGGATTACTTTATTTTGTAGTAATACTTCTATCATATTTTTAGCATTTTGAGTTCTTTTTCTACTATCAAAATCAGCAGCTGTTAGTAATACTTGTGAAACAATTTGATCATATTTTTCAAATCTTAATTTATATTCTTTCATAAGCAAAGGCTGACCTATACTTGCTAGGGCTTGTTTATTTTCTATTTTTGTTTTATCAAGTTTTAGTTTTGTATATCCAGCACCTACTGCACCAGATGAAACTAAAATAACCTCATTATTTTTATTTAGTTCTACTAAAAATTCAACTAAACTATCAATTCTAGTTGATAATTTTTCATTTTGATATAGTGTAGCCGTTCCTACTTTTATAACTATTCTCATGACTCTTGATTTTTTTCCCTTTGATTTTTTACAATATCAAATAAAGCCCATTTAAGTGGTTCAATATTATATCTAGTAACTGATGATATAGGGATTATAAACTCTGGATTATGACCAAAATAGTTTGGCATACTTAAATCAATTCCATATTTATCATCATTTGTTGGTTTTACTCCAAGTTTTTCAAAAAATTCTTCTACTATTTCTGGAATTGTACTATCTGCTTTTGTTAAAGCTATAGCAAATTTTCTACTTGCTAATTTTTCTGAATATTTTTTTAACTCTTTTTGTAATGTTTTAAATTGTGTGATAGGGTCTCTATAATTTGCTAAATCTATCATATAAAGAATAATCTCAGTTCTTTCTATATGTCTTAAAAATTCTATTCCAAGCCCTTTTCCTTCGCTAGCATGTTCGATAATTCCAGGAATATCTGCCATTACAAAACTATCATAATCACCTACTTGAACAACTCCAAGTTTTGGTGTAAGAGTTGTAAATTCGTAATTAGCAATCTCAGGTGATGCATTTGATATAGTAGAAATTAGAGTTGATTTACCTACATTTGGAAATCCTACAAGTCCTACATCGGCAATTAATTTAAGCTCAAGTCTAAGCTCTTTTTCTTCTCCAGGAAGTCCTGGTTGAGCATATGTTGGTCTTTGATTTGTTGAAGATTTAAAGTGAACATTTCCAAGACCACCTTTTCCCCCTTCCAGTAGTTTTACCTTTTGACCATCTTCAGTCATATCTGCTAATAATTCACCTGTTTCATTATCAAATATTTGAGTACCAGGTGGTACGATAATATAAGCAGCCTCACCACTTTTACCATACATATTTCTACTTTTACCAGGCATACCATTTTTTGCTTTTATATGTTTTTTACCTTTGAAGTGAGATAGAGTATGTGTGTTTTTATCAGCTAAAATATAAACATCACCACCTTTACCACCATCACCACCATCAGGTCCACCTTTGATGATAAATTTTTCTCTATGAAATGATGCACATCCAGCACCACCTTTACCACTACTTGCTTTAATTACTATATTATCTACAAACATTATTTTCCTTTTTTTTTAAAACTATTATTTAAAACAATAAATTATGGATTTAAATAATATTTTATTATTAAATTATATCATAAATAAGTTAAGTTTGAAGTTTTCCTCTAAAAGAGGGAGAAGGGAAGGGAAATTATTTTTCAGTATAAACTGAAACTTTTTTTCTTTTTTTGTCTTTGATTTCGAATTTTACGAAACCATCAACTAATGCATAAATAGTGTGGTCTTTTCCAAGTCCTACATTATTTCCTGGGTGAACTTTTGTTCCTCTTTGTCTGATAATGATGTTACCAGCTCTTACGAACTCACCACCAAATTTTTTTACACCTAATCTTCTACCAGCTGAGTCTCTGTTATTTTGAGTAGACCCTTGTCCTTTTTTGTGAGCCATTTCAGTCTCCTTTATTAAGCTTCAATTTTAGTGATTCTAACTCTAGTAAAGTCTCTTCTGAAACCTCTTTTTCTTTTAGAATCTTTTCTTCTTCTTTTTTTGAAGATAACTACTTTTTCACCTCTTCCGTGGTTGATTACTTCTGCTTTTACTTTAGCACCATCAACTACAGGAGTTCCGATTTTTACATCACCATTATTATCACATAATAATACTTCAAGTTCAATTTCAGCTTTTGGTTCTACATCCATTTTATCAAAAAGTAAAATATCACCTTCTTGAACTTTATATTGTTTTCCACCATTTTTTACGATAGCATACATTTTATAACACCTTTTAAGTGGTTTTTATTTGAGTGTGGTATTTTATCAAAATTTAGTTTAAATTAAACTTAAATTAAGCAAAATTTAAAAATTATTTTGTAATTTGTTATATTACAGCGATACACTCTATTTCAACAAGAGCATTTTTTGGTAAAGTTTTTACTGCAACTGTACTTCTAGCTGGTTTATGTGCAAAGTATTCACCATATACTTCATTTACACTTGTAAAATCATCCATATTAGCTAAAAATATTGTAGTTTTCACTACATTACTTAAATCAACTCCAGCTTCATTTAATACAGCTTTTAGATTTTGGCATACTTGTTTTGTTTGAGCTTTTACATCTGCATCTAAAAACTCACCATTTGGAAGTAGTGCGATTTGACCTGATGTATATATAAAATTTCCAACTTTAATAGCTTGAGAGTATGGTCCTATTGCTGCAGGAGCATTATTTGTATGAATCTTTTGCATAATTATCCTTTTTTTATGAAATTATATCAAAAGTTAAATATTTAAGAGAATATAAAAGTAATGTTTGTATTCCCCAAAGGGGAAAAAATTAGCAAGAGTAAGTAGTGATGAATTCGTATGGATGTGGTCTTCCTTCAACAGGAATAATTTCAGTTTCATATTTATAATCAATGAAAGTTTTAATAAAGTTATCACTCATTACAGCTTTTAAGAAACTATTTGGATCTTCTAAATCTTTTTCTACTGAATAGATAGCTTCTCTTAAAGTAGCTGGAAGAGTTCTAATTCCTCTTTCTTTGATTTCATCAAGACTTAATTCAAATAAATCTTCATTTAATGGCTCTCTTGCTGCTTCATAAACTTCAAGATTATTTTTGATTCCATCAAGACCTGCAAGTAACATTACTGCGAATGCTAAGTAAGGATTTGATGTACTATCAGGGAATCTAAATTCTGTTCTTACAGCTTTTTCACCAGCACCAAATGGAATTCTACAACAAGCAGATCTGTTTTTAGCAGAGTATGCTAAGATATTTGGAGCTTCAAATCCTGGTTGTAATCTTTTGTATGAGTTCATACTTGGATTTGTAAATGCTGCAACTGTATCAGCATGAGCAAATACACCAGCGATATATTTAATAGCGATATCACTAAGTCCTGCATATCCATTTGCATCATAAAAAGTATTTTTTCCATCTTTCCAGATTGATTGGTGAATATGCATACCATTACCATTGTCTCCATAAAGAGGTTTTGGCATAAATGTAGCTGTTTTACCATTTAAGTGAGCTACCATTTTGATTACATATTTTAATTTTTGTACATTATCAGCAGCTTCTACTAAAGTACCAAATTTAACTCCGATTTCACCTTGTCCTTGAGCAACTTCGTGGTGAACTACGAAAGTTTGAAGTCCTACTTCTTTTAATACTTGTACCATTTCAGCTCTTAAATCTACCATACTATCTACTGGTGCTACTGGGAAATAACCACCTTTTGTACCAGGTCTATGTCCTGTATTGTAAGCATCTTCATAGTGAGCATCTGTATTCCAAGCACCTTCTTCTGTTTCTACTTCATATGCTTGAGAGTTGATATTATCTGTAATAGTTACATTTTCAAATACGAAAAATTCATTTTCTGGTCCGAAATATGCAACATCACCAATACCAGCTTCTGCAAGATATTTTAATGTTTTTTTAGCGATTCCTCTTGGACATTTTTCATATGGTGTATAATCAGTTTCTAATACATCACAAAATACTACCATTGTAGGATCAGCTGTGAAAGGGTCTTCAAAATGAGTACCAATTTCAAGGTCTGGCATAAGAATCATATCTGAATCATCAATAGTTTTCCATGCTGGAATACTACTTCCATCAAATGGTAATCCATTTTTGAAAGTATCTTCATCAATAGCATCGATATCATAAGTTACATGATGCCAAGTCCCTTTTATATCAGTAAATCTAAAATCGATAAATTCGATCTCTTTTTCTTTACATTCGTTAATAAATTCAACAGGTGTCATTTATTCTCCTTTTTTTTTTAAAATTTGTCTTAATTATAGTATCATTTTAGAAAAAAGTTATAAAAAAATTGTTTAAATTTTATACAAAAGGTAAAAAATGAGATTTATTGAAACACTTTTGATAAAAGATAGTATTCAAAATTTGATTTATCATAATATTAGAATGAATACGACAAGGGCTATTTTTTTTGGGAAAGACCCTATTGATTTAAAAGATTTTATAGAAATTAAACAAAATAAAAGATGTAGAGTCTTATATGATGAAAATATTATAAAAATTGAATATTTTGATTTAGTACCAAGAGAATTTAAAAAATTAAAAGTAGTTTATAGTGATATAGAATATAATTTTAAGTATGAAGATAGAGAAAAATTAAATAATCTAAAAGTGGATGGATATGATGAAATTATAATTGTAAAAAATGGATTAATTACTGATACAACTATTTCAAATCTTGCTTTTTTTGATGGAAAAGAGTGGCATACACCAGCTAAGCCCCTTTTAGAAGGAACTAAAAGAGCAGAACTTTTAGAAAAAGGTTTTTTAAAAGAAAAAAATATAAAATTAGAAGATTTAGATAAATATAAAAAAGTAGCTATGATAAATGCAATTCTTGGATTTTATGAAATAGGTGAAATTAAGAGTTGTATAGAAATATGATATAATCAAATTAAAAAAAATAAAAAAGGATAACAATGAATTGGGACTTAAATCCACTTTTTAATAACATAGAAGAAGCAGACTTTTTAATAAATGAAGCACAAGAAGAGGCAAATTGGTTTAATGATAAATATAAATCAAAATTAGCTAATCTAAATGTATTTGAATTTTTAGAAGCATTAAATAGTTATATAGATATTAGTGAAAAAATTAGTAGAGTTATGACTTATATATATCTTCAATTTGCTACAGATACAAATAAAGGAAATTTACTTAGTAAATATGAAACTATTTCCACTGAAATAGAAGAAAAATTACTATTTTTTGAACTTGAATTTACAAAATTACCTATTCAAAAACAGATGCAGTTTATTGAACATGCAGGTGTAAATAGATTGTATCTTGAAACTCTTAAAAAAGAAGCAAAACATAAACTAAGTGAAAATGAAGAAAAAATATTAATGAAAAAAGATTTAACAAGTAGTAGTGCTTTTAGTAGATTATTTGATGAAACTATTTCACAAACTAAATTTTTCTGGGATGGAAAATATGTGAGTGAAGAGGAAATTCTATCAAAACTTCATTCAAATGATAGAAATATAAGAAAAAGAGCCCAAGTATCTCTTACTAATGGTTTAAAAGATAAACAAAAACTTTTTGCTTTTATTTATAATCAAATAAAAAAAGATTGGAAAATAGAGTGTGAATTAAGACATTATGAAACTGCTGAAGAACCTAGACATATTTCAAATAAAGCTAGTCAAAAAAGTGTAGATGCACTTATTAATGCTACAAATTCAAATACAGATATAGTAGAAGAATATTATAATATTAAAAAAGAACTTTTAGGATATGATAAACTATATGATTATGATAGATATGCACCATTAAAAGGGATTGATAAAGAGATTCCTTTTGAAGAAGCTAAAGAGATGGTTTTAAGTTGTTTTAAAAATTTTAGTAATACTTTTTATGAGATTGCAAAAAAAGCTTTTGATGAAAAATGGATAGATGTATATCCAAAAGAAGGTAAAAGAGGTGGGGCTTTTTCACATGGTGCTACACCAAAAGTACATCCTTATGTAATGCTAAATTATACAAATCAAATAAGAGATGTATTTACTTTAGCTCACGAACTAGGTCATGCAATTCATCAATATTTAGCAAGAGATGTAGGGTATTTAAATCAACACACACCTTTAACTACAGCTGAGACTGCATCTATTTTTGCTGAAATGCTTTTATTTGAAGATATGAAAAAGAAACTTAATAAAGAGGAATTAGTTTCTTTATATGCAGGTAAATTAGAAGATATGTTTGCTACTTTATTTAGACAAATTGTATTTACAAATTTTGAAAGAAAAGTACATGCTAAAGATGAATTAAGTGAAGAAGAATTTAATGTAATTTGGCAAGAAGAAAATAAAAAAATGTTTGGTAATAGTGTAATTTTAACTGATAATTATAAAATTTGGTGGAGTTATATTCCTCATTTTATACATTCTCCATTTTATTGTTATTCTTATAGTTATGCACAACTTTTAGTAGTATCATTATATAATTTATATAAAAATGGATTTGAAGATTTTGAAAATAAATATATTGAATTTCTAAAAAGTGGTGGTAGTATTGAGCCAAAAATTCAGATTCAAAAATTTGGAAAAGATATAGATAGTGAAGAGTTTTGGCTTGAAGGGATAAATACAATTAGAGATATGCTTGAAGAGTTTAAATCATTAAAGGATAAGTAATGAAATTAGTATATAATTCAAAATATAGAGATTTATTAATAAAACAAACAAAAGAACAATTAATATTTTTTCTTAGTAATAATATAGAGTTTAGTATTGTTGTGAATATGGATAGTGGGATTGATTTTAATCCTCCTCTTCCTGAAGAAATTACAAGTGGATTTAGAGAATTTACAATGTTTACAATTTCAGGATATACATTTAAAAGTGCATATGTAGAAAATGATACTTTTATTTTTGAAGCTGGATTTGGTAGAGAAAATCTTGGTGCTGTGGTATATGTAGATATAGATAGAATTTTACAAATTGTAATAAGTGAAACACCTGTATTTATTAATGTAACAGCTTCTGTAGAAAAACAAGCACAAAAAGATAGTTTTGATGTATTTGCTTCTAAGGCTAGAAATAAGAGATTTTTTAAAAAAGATTAATTAATCTCAATTTCAGCACCAGCTCCACCAGTAATAAATCTATCTTGATAAATCTCTTTTGCTATCTTTATCCCTTTTTCACCAGTACAGTGTGTAGCTGTAATGTATTTAGATGTTAAATTATTGATAGTGTTTTTTATCTCTTGTTCATTTGAATACATAAGATGAAAACCACCAATTATAAATTTTACATCTCTTTTTAGATTTTTTATTGCTGTTTTTTCTATATTATCTATTCCAGAGTGTGAACATCCACTAATAATGAATAATTTTGTATTCTCTTCTATTATTAAAGAGTGCTCTTTCATATCTTTACCCATAATACCAGTAGAATATAGATTATCTATAATATGAGTAAATTTATCGATAATAATCACTTTTTTTACAAGTGTTTTAAGATCTTTTATAAAATGTTTTGATAATGTATTTGGAATAATTAAAGTTATATTAGGATTTTCTTCAATAACAGTATCAATACCACCTATATGATCCCAATGAGAATGAGAAATAAAAAGAATGTCTATATCTTTGAAATCAATACCCATTTTTTTTGCATTTTGAAGTAATACTCTTCCATTACTTCCTGTATCGAATAAAATATTATGTTGCTCTGTTTTGATTAGACAGCTAAATCCCCATAAATTTTGGAGATTTTCGTTATATTTTACATTATCAAATATTATATTAAATTTCATAATCCTGCTTCTTTTAGTGCTTCACCTTGGTAATGAGCGATAAGTGGGTCAATTATTTCATCAAATAGCCCTTCAGACATAATTTGCTCTAGTCTATAAAGAGTAAGTCCTATTCTATGGTCTGTAATTCTATTTTGTGGATAATTATAAGTTCTAATTCTTTCACTTCTATCACCACTTCCTACTTGAGTTTTTCTAGCTTCACCAATCTCTGCTAGTCTTTGTGATTCAAAATGTTCATAAACTCTTGCTTTTAAGATTTGAAGTGCTTTTTCTTTATTTCTTTGCTGACTTCTTTCATCTTGCATAGATACTGTAATACCTGTAGGAATGTGAGTCATTCTAACTGCACTTTCAGTTTTATTTACATGCTGACCACCAGCTCCCCCAGCTCTCATTACATCAATTTTGATTTCACCAGCTGGAATATCAATTTCAGTTTCACTAACTTCAGGCATAATAGCTACAGTTACAGCTGATGTATGTACTCTTCCTTGAGATTCAGTTGAAGGAATTCTTTGTACTCTATGTGTACCACCTTCATATTTTAGTTTTGAATATACACTTTCCCCTTTTACGAGTAAAATAATTTCCTTGTATCCACCAACATCGCTTTCACTTGTACTGATAAGTTCTGTTTTCCATCCTTTTTTATCTGCATATCTTGAATATGCTCTAAATAAATCTCCTACAAATAAACTAGCTTCATCTCCACCTGTACCAGCTCTAATCTCTAAATAAATATTTTTATCATCATTAGGATCTTTTGGTAAAAGTAGAAGTTTTATTTCTTCTTCAAGCTTAGGAATTTTTGGCTCAAGCTCTTTTAATTCTTCTTTTGCAAGTTCACCAAGTTCATTATCACTTAATAACTCTTTATTTTCTTCAATAGCCTCTAAAGTAGAGATATATTCATTTGCTTTATCTACAATTTTTTGAAGGTCTGATTGTTCTTTTGAAAGAGTTGTAAGTTTTTTTATATCTTGAGTTATATTTTCATCTGAAAGTAATTTTGATATTTCATCATATCTATTTAAAAATGGTTGTAATTTGTCTTTTAGCATAAGTTGCCTTTATTTTGAAAGTTTTTAAGTTATAAGGGGGAAGAAAAAAAAAGAATTAAGCTGATTTTTGAGCTAATTCTTTTACTAATTTATTTAATCTGCTTACTTTTCTAGCTGCAGTATTTTTCTTTAAGATACCTTTACTTACGAAAGAGTGTAATTTTTTGTTTGCAAGTTTGAAAGCTTCTTGTGCTTTTGCTAAATCACCTGCTTCTACTGCTTCTTTTACTGCTTTAGTAATGTTTTTAATTCTTGTTCTGTAGAATCTATTTCTTTCTGTTCTTTTAATTGTTTGTTTGATTCTTTTTTTAGCTGATTTATGATTAGCCATTATCCATTTCCTTTGATTTTTTAGTTTTTTACCCGAAATTATATCTAAATTTTGTTAAAATTACAATTGTTTATTAAAAATTTAAAAGGGTTATTTATGAAATTATTTGGAACAGACGGAGTTAGGGGAAAAGCAGGAGAAGTTCTTACACCATTTTTAGCTATGAAACTTGCTATGGCTATGGGTACATATTTTAGAAAACATTCAAAAACAAATAAAATTTTAGTAGGAAAAGACACAAGAAAATCAGGTTATATGATAGAAAATTCTATTGTAGCAGGTTTAACTGCTGTAGGATATAATGTTATTCAAATAGGGCCTATGCCTACACCTGCAGTTGCATTTTTAACAGAAGATATGAGATGTGATGCAGGTATTATGATAAGTGCAAGTCATAATCCATATTATGATAATGGAATTAAACTTTTTGATGGACATGGAAATAAATTAGATGTAGATATTGAAAAAGCTATAGAAGATATCTATTTTAATGAAAGTTTTGAATTAAAAGTGGAAAAAGAGATAGGAAAATCTAAAAGAATAGATGATGTGGTAGGAAGATATATAGTACATATTAAAGATTCTTTTCCAAAAGATAAAAATTTATCTTCTTTAAGAATTGTGATTGATACTGCAAATGGTGCTGCATATAAAGTAGCTAAGACTGTATTTGAAGAACTTGGGGCTGATGTGATTACTCTTCATAATAATCCAAATGGATACAATATTAATGAAAATTGTGGAGCTATGCATCCACAAGAACTTGCAAATAAAGTAAGAGAATATAGAGCTGATATTGGATTTGCTTTTGATGGTGATGCTGATAGATTAGTAGTAGTAGATGAAAGAGGTGAGATTGTAGATGGTGATAAACTTATAGGTGCATTAGCAATGTATCTTAAAAAACATAATAAATTAAAAAATGATGCAGTTTCTGTAACTATTATGAGTAATTCTGCATTAGAAGATTTTTTAGCTAAAAATGGAATTAAAACTTATAGAAGTCAAGTAGGGGATAAGTTTGTTTTAGAAGTTATGAAAGAGAAAGATTTGAATTTTGGAGGGGAACAATCAGGACATATAATTTTTAGTGATTTTGCAAAAACTGGAGATGGTGTGGTTTCAGCTCTTCAAGCAGTTGCTTATTTAATGGAAAGTGAAAAAAGAGCTAGTGATGCTTTTAATCTATTTGAACTTTATCCTCAAGTACAAACTAATATAAATGTAAATGAAAAAATTCCTTTTGAAGATATTAATGGTGCAAAAGAGATTTTAGAAAAAGTAAAAAATGAAGGATATAATCATATTGTAAGATATTCTGGTACAGAAAATAAACTTAGATTACTTGTAGAAGGAGCAAATAAGAAAAAAGCACAAGAGTTATTAAATAATTTAGTAACTTTTTTTAAAGAGAAATTATCGTGAAGTGGCAAGTAAAATTTTTACTTGCTTTAGTAGCAATTTTTGCAATAGACCAAGCGATTAAGTTAGCTTTTATTAATGGATTTAGATGGGATGGTAGTTGGCTTAGTCTTATTTTGGTTTATAATAAAGGTGTAGCTTTTAGTATGTTTTCATTTTTGCAAGAATATT
>Ga0256828_1001694_pt1 | contig 13541 bp, 13 predicted proteins | sample CV88metaG_FD_185993 | JGI IMG/M metagenome (GOLD analysis project Ga0256828, IMG submission 185993) | Hydrothermal vent microbial communities from East Pacific Rise, Pacific Ocean - CV88 | ecosystem: Environmental > Aquatic > Marine > Hydrothermal vents | place: Pacific Ocean: East Pacific Rise... | reverse complement strand
TTGGTGTAGGTATAGCTTACGGTTTGGCAAAAAACAGTGATGGAGTTGCAGCACTTAGTGGAGCTTTGAGTGTGATAGTCATCAAAGCTGTCTATCTGGCTATAGATAAAGATCTAAACCTTGGTATATTTGTAGGGATTATCGCTGGAGTTATCGCTGGGAGTCTTTATAACCGTTTTCATACTATCAGATTGCCTGATTATTTGGGATTTTTCTCAGGTAAGAGGTTTGTAGCTATCGTAGTAGCTTTTGCATCTATAGTTGCTGGGGTATTTTTGGGGTATTTTTGGCACTATGCCCAAGATGGGATAGATAGCTTTTCAAACTTCATCACCAATCTAGGAGAGATAGGTACTTTTATATATGGTACACTAAATCGTCTGCTTATACCTTTGGGGCTTCATCACATACTCAACTCTGTATTTTGGTTCCAACTAGGAGATTATCACTATCTCAAAGATGGTGTAGATATGGTTGCCAATGGGGATTTGCATAGATTTTTTGCTGGAGATAAAAGTGCTGGTGTGTATATGGCAGGATTTTATGTAGTGATGATGTTTGGACTTCCCTCTTTGGCTTTGGCTATATACTTTACTACACCCAAAGAGTATCGCAAAAAAGCTGGTGCCTTGCTACTAGGTGTAGCTTTTACTTCATTTCTCACAGGAGTAACTGAGCCTTTGGAGTTTATGTTTATGTTTGTAGCTCCTATACTATATCTCATACACGCTTTGCTCACAGGTTTAGCTCTAGCTATAGCACAAGCTTTGGATATACACGCAGGGTTTGGTTTCTCAGCTGGATTTATAGACTATGTTATCAACTACAAACTATCAACCAATGCTTGGAGGATAGTCCCTCTGGGAGTAGTTTTTGGTGCTATATATTTCATAGTTACTTACTATATCATCAAGAAGTTCAATCTATCTATCATACAAACCGAACTACAAGAAAATAGTACCACACAAGATACTAGTGATGAGATAAAAGCATTTATAGATGCACTAGGTGGAGTAGAAAATATCAAAGAGACAACAGCTTGTATAACCAGACTTAGAATGACACTTAAAGATAACAAAAACATAACAGATGAAGCATTTATCAAGCTAGGAGCAAAAGGAGTGATAAAACCCAACGATACATCCCTACAGGTAGTCCTAGGAGCAAAAGCAGAGGTTATAGCTGATGGGATTATAAAATATATGCAAAATTTAGAGAAAAACAGTCTGAAATCATAAGGGTATCTAATATTTTTCATATGTTTTTATAGTAAAATACTACAACTATAAAATAAAAGGAAGTACAAGTCTTATGATCAAGAAGCTTTTTTTAACCATTATCTCTATTTTTTTGCTGAATAGTTGTTCACTAGACTCTATTTTGGCATTAAGCCAAATAAACAAAATACAAAAAGTACGTTCTACATCCTACACAAAAGAGTATAGAGGATACTTTGCTAGAAAAAATTTAAAACCAGTCACAAGAGGTCGTAAATTTATATTTTACTACAATAGACATAAAAAAGATCTCGCCGTCTTAACTCATCCAAAAGGAGAATATATAGTATATAGTATTACACGCTCTCCAAACAAAGTATTGCATATCAACAGTTCAAGAAAAAAAGGTTACAGATATACAAATCGTCTTTTAAGAAAAAGAGGATACAGACAAATAACACCAACATCAGTTGGGTATAAAACATATATTTCTAGACGTATATTTAAAGGCCATAAAACATACTACCTAAGAGCAATAAACTATCAAAAACTTATATATAGATACAAACAGGCTATTCGTACATACAATTACAACAAAGTCAAACATATCAAAACAAAACTACCACATACTTTTATAGCATCTTATTTCAAGCTATATCAAACATCAGCAAAAACAGCCAAAGAGAAAACACAAATCAAACTTATAGGTATAAAACTAAACCTAATCAAAGATACAATCTCCAAACAGGAGAAACCATCAAATGATACCAAGTCACCATCTATGTATGAACAATACAGTAAATGCACATCTTATACAAAACTGCATAAATTTTTACACTCAAAAAAAGCAAAAGAGTCATTAAGCTATGCAGAATTTTCAAGACTTACATACAAAGAAGCTAAACTAAGAGAAGATGAACTACTAAAACATGGCTCTATAGAAGAACTTATCGCAGAATACAAAAGAACAAACAACCCAAGATACAAACAAAAAGCTATGCAACTTATCAAAATGACACAAAAATAATTATACAATAGATGATATATCCAATATCATCTTTGTACCTTTTGATACTTCACTTTTTACATCTATTTTTATATGCAACTCATCACACAGTTTTTTAACTATATGCAATCCTATACCAATACCTCTTTCTTGCTCTTTGTAGTATCGTTTAAAAATTTTGGATGGATTTTTAATCCCCTTACCACTATCTTCGATAACTAGTTTGTTACCCTTCATATAAACAGTAACTGTACCATTGGATTTATTGTATTTTCCTGCATTACTTAATAAATTGTCTACTATCCTTATAAATGCATCTTGATTTGTAATCACAATAGTACTTTCTAACAACGATGTATACAAAACATCATTATACAATGTACCAAAGTATGCTATTCTTGATTCAAACAAAGTTTGTAAATCAAATCTGTCTGACTGATTTTGTAATCCTTTTAGAAAAATTTGTAAATTATTTTGCAATGTCAAAATAGTCTCAATATTATTTTCTATTCTATCCATTTTTTGATTGCTACCATACTCTTTTTTTAGCATTCTAAAATTAATTTTCATTGAACTTATAGGTGTATTAAAATCATGCAGTATATCTTTGACAAACTCTTCATTAAGAGCAATAGCTTGACGAATAGGCTTTAATGCATATAGAGCAAACAACAATGTGACACTTATAACTATCAATGTATATATCAAAAATTTTTTAATAATACCAAGTTTATTTTCAGAAACAAGTCCCCTGTACTTTTTCATAGGGTATGTAACTTTCATAAGATATTTTGGGGTATTGGCTACTTTATAGTAACTATAAAAATTATCACTTTTGTACAAAATATTTTCTTCTAGATTTTTTTTCTTTTCTACAAAATCTGTAAATAAACCATTACACTCTAATGTATATGCACAAATCTTCATATCAACAGAAATTTTTTTCTCTAACTGTTTGATACTACTACGATACTCTTGCCAAAAGTTTATAGCAAGTAGTATCTCCAATAAAGTAAAAAATATTAAAAAAGTTTTAAGAAGAGACTCTACTTCATATTTTTTCAATCATATAACCTTGTGAACGAATATTGGTAATATCAATACCCAATTTTGATTTCAATTTGGCAATGTTAACTCGTAATGCATTCATATTTGGTTGTTCTAACATATCCATAAGTGTGTATGCATCTACAATTCTATCTTGATTTGTAATAAGTTCATGAAAAAGCTTTAACTGTACTTCCCCTAAAGATACCAATGAACCATCTTTTAGTACAATTTGCTGAGCAACATCGTATATAATATCTCCATACTTGATACGCTCATCTTTTTTATCAAATTTGTTTTTTATACGGATGATTAACTCTTCAGGATCAAAAGGTTTCTTAACATAATCATCAGCACCTACACTAAAACCTTTGGAGATAGAATTGATGTCTGTAAGAGCTGTGATATACATAGCAGGTGTATTATCATCAGCTTCTCTAAGCTCTTTTAAAACATCAAAACCATTGACATCTGGTACATTCACATCCAATATATACAAATCATAACTGTTATCATAAGTCAAATCAAACACATCACCACCACGATATGCTACATCTACACTATACCCTTCACTCTCCAAATACTCTTGTAAAGAGTCACACAAAATCTTGTCATCTTCTAGTAATAATATCTTCATCATAATCAAAGTATATACTCTTGGCATTAGCCAACTATTACTTTACCTCCATTATAATTTCAGCTGTTGTCATATCTCCATAAAACTTCTCTATAGATTTATAACTTTTCTCATCACTGATAACTACAGGAGTGATAGTATCAGCTGCATTTTGTTTGATATACTCCAAATCAGCTTTGATGATAACATCTCCTGCTTTTACCTTATCACCTTGTGATACAACGGGGCTAAATCCTTGTGAGTTTAAAGATACAGTCTCTAAGCCTATATGCACCATCACATCTATACCACTGTCACTTGTTACTATGTATGCGTGATTGGTATCAAATATCTTGCTGACAACACCATCGATAGGAGCTGTAAACTCTCCGTTTTGTGGTATGATAGCTACACCATCTCCTACTAACTTGTTAGCAAATACCTCATCTGGTACACTCTCTAAATCTACCACTTTGCCATCAACTGGTGATTTTATCTCTAAAGGCTTTTTTTTAAATATCCCAAACACTCTTTTCCTCCTTTTTGTATACTATGTCTCCACCGATAATACTTAGCTTGATGTCTATATCATCATCAAAAACTACAATATCAGCATCATAACCAATCTCTAGTAAACCTTTGTTTAGATTTAGTTTTCGTGCAGGTAAATTTGTAACCATAGATACAACTTCACAGATAGATGCTGTTGTGTATCTGAGCATATTGGATATGGCTTGATTTAGTTTTAGTACACTACCTGCTAAAGTACCATCTTGCAAAGTTGCTTTATGGTTTTTAACCTCTACACTCTGTCCACCCAAATCATATACTCCATCTTTCATACAACCAGCCCTCATAGCATCTGTTATAAGCATCAAAGAGTTTGGCTTGAGTCTATATAACATATCTAGTGTTGATGTGTGTGTATGTATGGTATCTGCTATAACATCACAAGTTATATCGTCTTGGGCAAATACAGCACCAACAACTCCCACTTCACGATGATGGTATGGGGGCATAGCATTGAACATATGTGTAGCGTGAGTTATACCACACTCAAAACTATCTATAGTTTCATTGTATGTTGCATTGCTATGACCTATGCTTAGGATTATATGTGGGTATCTTGACTTTAGCTCTTTGATAAATGCTAAGTTGTTAGAAACTTCTGGAGCTATGGTTATCATCTTGATGATTTGATGATACTTATCTATCAACTCAAAAGAGGCTTGTGTGATATGCCTACTATCTTGAGCCCCTGTTTTTTGTGGGTTGATAAATGGTCCTTCCATATGAACACCCAAAAGAGTTGGTTGGGCTTGTTTTGCTCTATATGTTTTGATATTTTCAAGTGCATTTACGATATGCTCTTGTGACATAGTCATAGTAGTAGCTAGATATGATGTAGTACCATATGGTAAGATAGACTTGGCTATAGTATCTAGTGCTATATCTGTACCATCCATAGTATCAGCACCACCACTACCGTGTATATGTATATCTATAAAACCTGCACTTACATAACACCCTCTGGCATCTATGATAGTAGTATCACTATCTACACTATCTACAAATCCTGCTATAGTGTTATCAAATAGTAGTGCTTTATCAGTGATGATACCATCAGGTGTTATAAATTTGGCATTTGTTATAGCTTTCATACTCTAAAACTTATAAGAGATTCCTACTGTTGTGAGTAATGCCCCACCATCACTAAACTCTCCACCATTTTTTAAGACTCTGTTATCAGCTACACCAGCTGGTATCTTTCTGCTATCTTTGTCATCATAAAGCATAGCCATACCCCATGAAAGGTTGTTGGTTTGTTGATACTTAAACCCTATACTGTAAATCTTTGCATCACTATCAGGAAGCTCAAATCCTATAGTTTTATCTGGTATTGGTGTTTCATCTATAGCAAACCCACACATAAGTGTCAATTTATCTAGTTGATATGTAGCTCCTATTCTAAAAGTATCAGTATCTTTCCAGCTTTTGTCTATAGGCTTATCAAAGGCATCTTTTAAGATAGGGTTAGTCACTTCAGGAGAGTAGTTAAAATCAAGTGTTTTATACTTTGACCAAAATGTTCTCTCATAGACAAATTCCAATGTAAACGAATCATTCCAAGTTTTGCTAATAGCGATATTTAAAGCAGCAGGGATAGGAATACTCACATCAGCACTATACTGTTTACCTATACCACCTAGATAGAGATTTGCATCTCCTTTTTCTTTTAAAGAGATGTTGCTTCTATATGTAAGAGCTGCATTTACATCAGATGTAACTCGATAAAGAAGTGCCAGATTATATCCAAACTCTACAGTATCTCCCTCCATCTCTCTCTTGATAGGATACCCAGCATCACTACCATCGCTGTAAACCTTACCTTCACTATAGACTACCCTCAAACCTCCTCCAATAGCAAAATTATCAGAAACTTTATATGATATGGTTGGATTTATCTCCACATTTCTTAATGTAAACTCTTGTGCATATAACTTTTGATATGGAGTATCCCACCTTTTGCTAAGTCCTGCAGGAACTACAATACTAACTCCAAAACGCATATTATCATACAATTTTGATACATAATGAAAGTTTGGTATTATAATATTTTCTATTTTGGATTCTCCAGAGTAAGGATCTGTCAAATCATACTTTATAGAAGGTAAATGGGCTAAAGTAACTCCTCCATCTATTTGCTGTACATCTTCCATAAATACCATAGAAGCTGGATTAAAATATGAACTGTCTGCACCCATAGTATGTGCTACATACGCTGCTCCCAATGCCATAGAGTTTACAGACTGTTCTGGTATCTTGTATGCTGCACCAAATACTACTGACGAAACTAAAACACTACTACATATAATCTTTTTCATAAAAACATCCTCTCTTTTTTAGTAACCAATAGTTGCTTTACGTATAGTTGCAAAAATATGATTTGATATACTGTATGCAAATACTCCACAAGCACTGTGTTGCACTGGTTGAGGTATGCCAAGCGTATCTTCTACAGGAACAATCTCTATATCTACTCCACCATAAGCATCAAGATTTGCTTTTGTCCACTCTGACATACCAAAAGGTATAACTTCATCACCTTTACAATGCACTAAGCGTATAGATGTTTGTGGAGCCCATCTATGTAAAGAGTTTTCAACCATCGCTTGTCTAAACCAGTTGTCAGGGTTGTTTACAAAATCATATACCAAAGCAGGAGAAAACAGTCCATCATCTTCTGTTGTTTTGGTTGTTAACTGAGCATCAATCTCTTCCATATATTTACTACCATCAAACAAAGATGGCAATCTTGAGGCATAAGGTTCATTGAGTATATCGCTATACTCTCTATCATAAGTCTTTGCATATGCATAAGCTACATCAGCCATAAAAGATGGCTCTACCAATGTTGGCTGAGAGAGTACACCAAATGCCGTTATATTCAAATCATAAGGTCCAGCCATTGGTGCTGCTAAAGTTACAGGCATATCAATCCCTTCTTGCTCTATCTTTTGTAAAGTTGCCAGAGCTGCATATCCACCTTCACTATAACCTGTCAAGAAGAGTTGAGAGTTAAGGTTGATACCATTTTTAGACGCAAACTCTCTAGCTGCTTTGATAAAATCTACAGTTGCATTTGCCAGTGATTTTTTCAATACAAAAGGGTGATAATGTCCAACACTGTCCCCAAATCCTATATAATCAGGCTCTAGAGTAACAAACCCTCCCAAAGAAGTCAAAATGATAGAAGCACCACTAGGAGAGTTTGTAGTAGAAGCTATCACACTAAGAGTTTCATTGTTATGAAATATCGTACCATGATCATCACTGACAACACTAAATCCTTTAGCATCTGTCAACTCTTTTGACAACCCCTTTGGTACTACCATATATCCAGAAACATGCACTTCATTGCCTTGTTCATCTGTAGTAATATAAGGGATTTTATAGGCTTTTTGCCCATATACAACAGTATCTTCTGTAATCCCAGCGACATGATTGTCAAGCAAAGATTTTTTTATAAACTCACCATCAAGATCAACAACCAACTCTCCTCCATCCATCTTGGTTGATGGTGGATTATCTATATCGCTACACCCTATCAGTAGCAAAGCTATCACACTCCATACAATATTTCGCATTTTCACAATTTCCCCTTTGTATTTGATTTAGTCAACTAATGCATACAGCTCTTGTATCTCTTTTGCCCATATACTCTCATCTATAGTTTCTAAGATAAGAGGTATATCATCCAATCTCTTATCATTCATAATCCACCTAAAAGCATCCCATCCAAGTTCTCCTAATCCCAAAGAGTGATGCCTGTCAACTCTTGAGCCTAATTTTGGCTTGGAATCATTGATATGCATCCCCATAAGATACTCAAATCCTACAACTTTATCAAACTCACTCATAGTCTCTTCATATGCATCTTTGCTACGCAAATCATACCCTGAAGTAAAGGTATGACAAGTATCCAAACATACCCCTACACGACTTTTGTCTTCTGTTTTTTCAATAAGGTGAGCCAAATGTTCAAACTTATATCCAAGGTTACTTCCCTGTCCTGCTGTATTTTCTATCACAAGCTTGACATCCAAATCCTTAGTCTGTTCTATCGCCCAGTTCATAGACTCAGCTATGAGATCTAGACACTCTAATTCTGCTTGAAGCAGTTTTTCATCATATAATGGATCTCTTTTGGCTATCTTTTGCAGATGAGAACCTGGATGAAAATTAAGTTTATCAAGTCCTAGCTGATGACACCTTTGAATCTCATCTACAAATGCCACTCTTGATTTTTCCAACTTTTCTATATCTGGACTTCCTAGGTTGATTAGGTATGAATCATGAGGAAGTACATGTTTTGGCAAAATACCTGATTTTTCCAGATTGGTTTTAAAGGCATCTATACTCTTTTGGGTTAATGGTTTGGCTACCCACTGTCTTTGGTTTTTGGTAAACATTGCAAATGCTTTTGCACCTATAGCCATAGCATTGAGTGGAGCATTTTCTACTCCACCACTTACACTCACATGAGCACCTACATATTTCATAGTTATATATCCTTGATTATTTTTATAATTATATGATTTAAATCATCTCTAAACTCTACTCTTTTTTTACTGACTTTATACTTTATATTATATAAATTTTGTTTTTTTATTTTCTGATTAAAACCTGTTTGGGTATATTTGATATTTTTTTTCCCAAATATAGGCTGAAATCGTAAAATATCACTCAATATATCTGTTGGATAACTATCATGCAATACTTTTTGATTAAACTCATCTTTGCTCATACATGCAAAAGCACTCATGCATACACTATCTGTAGAAACCTTAAGAGTCATTACACTTTGTCCATTGGAATATATTTGTAATTTTATATTTTGTGGGCTATGGTATATAAATCCCATATCAGCATATCTAAATGTAGGTGTTTTAAACACAACAAAAGCAGAATCTTCTTTAAGATAAGGAGCATCCTGACATCCATATATAAACAAAAAACTCAATATAACCATAATTTTACGCATAAAATTAAACCTTTTTAGTGATATTATATCATACTTAAGCATTATTTAAGCAAGTAGTGTTTATAATTCCGTCCACAAGTTATTGATGGCCCCTTCGTCTAGCGGTTAGGATCCCAGGTTTTCATCCTGGTTACAGGAGTTCGAGTCTCCTAGGGGTCACCATTTTAAAACTTGTTTTTCTTCAATGATGGCCCCTTCGTCTAGCGGTTAGGATCCCAGGTTTTCATCCTGGTTACAGGAGTTCGAGTCTCCTAGGGGTCACCATCTATCAATTATAAATCGATATATACCAACTCTCCTCTTTTTAATCTAGGGATTATATCTGTACGAATTTTTCTGATTTGAAAACTTTTTTGAGCAAAAGGAATCTCTTTATTTGCTACTACCTGTTTGAGTTTTTTGTCATAATATCTAATCAAAATAGCAATTAACATATCTTTAAACTCTGTATCTGTCAAACTTTTAATACTATCATCTATCGTTAATCTTAAAAGCTGTGGGTGGTTATAGTTAGCTGATAATATAGCTTGATATAACTCTTGATACCTCTCAAATACAGAACTATCCAAAACCTCTACTACACTATCTATCAAAGATGGTGTTTCTACGAGTGTTTTTAACAAAGAGAGATAAGCTATATCTTCACTTTTTGTCACTATAGATGGCTGTGATGACTTTGTGATACTTTTTTTACCAAAAAGACTCGATGATATACCAAGTATAGATGCAGCAAATGGTATATATGAATCTTGTATAATTTCTGAAAGATTGTTTAAATAACTTTTTATCTCTGCAAATGCACTCTCTTTAGCTCTTGGATTGGTCAAATCATAGTTTGATGCTATACTCTCTATAACAAACGGTATAATATCTTTAGCCTCGCGAAATAATCTTGCCAATTCATTAATCTGTTGATTTTTAACCATATCAGCAGGGTCTTGCCCATCAGGAAACAGTACTACTTTGGCATCAAACTTATGAATACTTAACATCATAGAAGCTTTAAGAGCAGCATTAATACCTGCTTTATCCCCATCATAAGCCAATACTATAGATGGCTCACCTTTTCTAAGCAAAGGCAGGTGTTCACTTGTCAAAGCTGTTCCTAATGTAGCTACAGCATTATCAAATCCTGCTTGATGTAACATTATTACATCCAGATACCCTTCACACACTATAATCTGCTTACGCTTATATATACTATCTTTGGCTTGATGATAACCATATAGTAGCCTTGATTTGTTAAATAGTTTTGTTTGTGGAGAGTTGATATATTTGGCAGGATGATTATCCATAGTCCTACCACCAAACCCTACGATAGAACCACTAGCTGAATATATAGGAAAAGTTACACGGTTTGTCAGCCTGGCATATACTCTACCATCTTCTGCACGGTTTAATACACCAGCTTCTATGGCTTTTGGCAGTGGCAAGTGAGTAGAGTTTAAAAAGTCTATAACACTTTGAGAGTGTCCTACATAGCCTATGCCAAACTTCTCTATAGAGTTTTGAGAGATACCTCTTTCTTGTAAATACTCTTTGGCACTTTTATTTTGTTCTAGATTTTTTACATACCAAACTTCTATAGTCTCTAATATACGCTTGACATCACTATAATCACTGCTACCTTTTGTATATCTCAAAGAGAAATTAAACATGGATGCTAGTTTCTCTACAGCTTCAGGATAATTTAGTTTTTCATAATCCATCATAAACTTGATAGCATCACCACCTACTCCACAACCAAAACAGTGATATATCTGCTTGGTTGGACTTACCACAAAAGATGGTGTCTTCTCTCCGTGAAAAGGACAAGGTGCTTTATAGTTGGCTCCTGCTTTTTTCAACTCTATAAAACTGCCTATAACATCTACTATATCGATACTGTTTTTGAGATTTTCTATGGATTGGTTATCTATCATTTTTATATTATATCTAAATTTGGTATAATCACAGCAAAAAGGCATAAAAGATATATGGAAACTTTTTTACCATCCTACAGAGATCCACTATTTAGCATACTTCTTATACTCTCTATTGCATTGATTATATCTATAGTTACCTATGGATGGGGACTTTACAAAAAACAAAAAGATCAATCAAGCTTACTAAAGTTTTTGGATAAATTCGAAAATCACGAATGTAGTCTTGATACTGAAGATATACCTTTTGAAGAACACATGTTAAAACCTTTGCTTCTTCTTGCTAGAGCTTTTGATTCATCCGGAGAGTACCAAAAAGCAATCAACATCTATATATATCTTATAAAACACATCTCCAACAACTCTACAAAAAACGAACTTCTGCAACATTTAGGAAGTACTTACTTACATGCTGGTTTCTTACAACGAGCAGAATCTATATATCTAGAGATACTAAGTAAGCAACCAAGAAACACAAAAGTACTTTACAATCTAGGAGTTGTATACGAAATGATGCATAAATATGATAAAGCATTAGATACGATAACTCCTCTTGCTATACTTGGGCAAGATACATCTTCTCTTACAAATTATCTAAAACTTTTATCTATAACCAACAGTCATACTATGGATATAGAAGATAAAACTAAAGCATTAGAAAAGTTACTTCAAGAAGACAACTCTTTATATAGAGAGTGTATCAAAAATCTTTTGAGATTAGATACTTACAAAGCGTGGCAATTTATAGATACCAACAGAGTAGAAGAGATACTAGATATATTATGGTTCTTACCAAATTCACAACTCGATTTGGATATAATCTCATCAGATATTAGACTAAGCAGTATCTATTATGCCAAAGGCTACATACAAAAACCATCATCAAAAAGTGGTATATTTGTAGTAGATGTGTTATGCCGTGCCAAAGAGTCAGGTTGTGAAGATGCCACACTATCTTTTGAATACCTGTGCCAAAAGTGCAAACACACATTTCCAGTAGCTTTTAGCAGATGCCCAAACTGTATGGCTATAAACAGCATAAAAGTAGAGGAACAAATTGCAAAAGCAACCACAAAAAGAGATTATTCTATATTCTGATGGCTCAAGTCTTGGCAATCCAGGAGCAGGTGGATATGGTGGGATACTAGAGTACAAGGGGCACACTCGTGAGTACTCAGGAGGAGAGGCTTATACCACTAACAACCGTATGGAGCTAAGAGGAGTGATAGAAGGACTAAAACTACTCAAAGAGCCGTGCAAAGTTGAGGTAGTAAGCGATAGCTCATATGTGACCAAAGCTATTAATGAGTGGCTTAGTGGTTGGGTAGCAAAAGATTTCAAAAAAGTTAAGAATGTGGATTTGTGGAAAGAGTACTTAGAAGTATCCAAACCACACACTATCAAAGCTACTTGGGTTAGAGGACACAACGGACATCCACAAAATGAAAGGTGTGACCAACTTGCACGAGATGAAGCGTTAAAATATAAAGGAGAAGATTAGTTATGAAAGATTATTCATATCTTGAAGAGAGGATAGGATATACATTTAAAGATAAGCAATTGATTATTGAGGCTTTGACTCACAAAAGTTACAAAAAGCCTTACAATAATGAGCGGCTTGAGTTTTTGGGAGATGCAGTGCTTGATTTGATAGTAGGAGAGTACCTGTTCAAGAAATTCCCAAGCTCAAATGAGGGGATACTATCAAAGATAAGAGCATCACTTGTCAATGAAAGTGGGTTTACACTTTTAGCTCGTGCTATAGGTTTGGGAGAGTATATGTATCTCTCTCTTGCAGAGGAGAACAACAACGGTAGAGACAAGCCATCACTACTCTCAAATGCCTTTGAAGCTTTGATAGGAGCTATATATCTTGAAGCAGGATTACAAAAAGCCAAAGATATATCTATCAAACTATTAGAAGAGTGTCATCCTCGTATAGATTTACAGTCCCTTTCAAAAGATTACAAAACAGCTTTACAAGAGTTGACACAAGCAACACATGGTGTGACACCTTCTTATGAACTTTTAGGCTCTTTTGGACCAGATCATAGAAAAGAATTTGAGATAGCAGTTGTATTAGATAGTAAAGAGATAGCAAGAGCCAAAGGCAAAAGCAAAAAAGATGCACAACAAAAAGCAGCTCAAATAGCATTAGAAAAACTAAAAGGTGAGATATGAATACATT
>Ga0256828_1001693_pt1 | contig 13551 bp, 16 predicted proteins | sample CV88metaG_FD_185993 | JGI IMG/M metagenome (GOLD analysis project Ga0256828, IMG submission 185993) | Hydrothermal vent microbial communities from East Pacific Rise, Pacific Ocean - CV88 | ecosystem: Environmental > Aquatic > Marine > Hydrothermal vents | place: Pacific Ocean: East Pacific Rise... | reverse complement strand
TTTATCAAATAAATTACCTTCACTTTATCTTTTTAACTTCATTTACAAACAATCTAACCTCATTATAGTTTAATCACAAGATAATCATTCCGTAAACTAATCCACTAAATAAAATTAAAAACAAGCTATTTACTCTATTAAATTGTAAATTAGATATAAAATAATATCCAATTCATCATAATACAAATCATAATAATAAATTTTTTAGAAAAAATACTCGATTATAGCTTAATTTTATATTTATTTTTTTTAAAATCTTGAAAGATAAAGTAACTATAATCATTTGTCAAACAATAGTAGATATAATAGCTCCGTAAACTCAAATATAACTTATCAAACATATATTTAATATAAAATTTAATATTGCTGCTGTCCATAAAATTTTTACTCTTTCTTTTATTTTTCCTAAACCTGCTAAAATAGGAAACAATATAGAAACAATAATATTCAAAAATATAAACATTCATCATAATTTCAACAATTCTCATGAAAAAGTAAATTTATCTCAAAATAATACAAAAGCTATCATAGGTCAAAATACAAATAAAAATATTCACCAATATATTCCAAATAATACAAAATATTTCAAAAACATATTTAACATCATAGATAACTTCCAAGTTTCTTTTTTCTCCGCAAGTTCAGTAGTAATAGGAAACAAAAAGCTAAATAAAGGTCATAAAATAATACTATATATAGTAAGTAAACTTAAATAAGCAGTATAATAACCTGCTTGTTCCGGTCCAAGAAAATATATTATCATTTGTTGATCTATCTGAGAAAGCAATATTCAAGCTTGAGAACCTATAATTACCCAGATTGAGTATGAAAAGATTTGTTTTGTAGTTTCCTTATTTATTTCTATTTTTCATTTATTCAAAATCTTTCTATATTTTCTCAAAAAAATTAAGAATGCAACAAACAATCAAACAACAGCACCTACAAACCAAGCTATAGAATAAGTTAAAACATTTCAATTATGACTAAAAAAAATTATTATAGTAAATAAAACTATTCACCACATTCTAATAAATTCAACTAATTTATATACAAAAGTGTCTTGAAATGATTTAAAAATATTTTCAAGTGTTGAAAATAGATTGTATACAATAAACCATAAAGAAAAAACTTTTAGAGCATCAACTGCAAACAAAGAATGGAAATAATTATTTCATAACCAATCAGCTCCAAACCAAAGTCAGAAAGCTATTAAAATAGCTGTAAATGTCTGTGTTCATAAAGCTAGAAATATAGATGTTTTAAATTTATTATAATTCTTGTTTATCCAAAATTTTGGTAAAAAATATTGTAAACTTTCTGTAAATCATAAATCATTGTAATTAGTTAGAATACTTACAAATCAAATAATAGAATATATTACTCCAACTTCTTGTACAGATAGGTCATTTGAAATTAAAAGTTTGATTATATATCCACTTGGAGCTATCAAAAAAGAAAAAAAATAAAGCCAAAAACCCCTTTTTATAAGTTTTTCTGCTAAAGTCTCATCTTTTAAAAGTTCTTTATTATCCATATTTTATTATTTTTATTTAAACTTATATACAATATATCAAACATATAACAATATTCAACTAAATTTAAAAAAACTATCATTTGAAATCCAGATTTTCTTAGCTATTATGAAAAAGTTTTAAAAGTTAATTTAAGAAAGTGAAATTTGAAATATTAAATAATGAATTGGATTTACCATTACTAGACAGATTACTAAAAATAAGAAATATAGATTTAAATAAAAAAGAAGATTTTTTAAATCCAGATTGGAAAAATTTTTGGTATAGTCCTTTTTTACTTTCAGATATGGACAAATCTATTGAAAGAATTTTAAAAGCTATAAAAAACAATGAAAGGATTGTTGTTTTTTGAGATTACGATGTAGATGGAGTCACAGCTACTTATGTTGTTTTTTATTTTATTTATAAATTTTTAAACTATAAAAATATTTCTATCAGACTTCCTTCAAGAGCTGATGGTTATGGAATTAGAGGATTTCACTTAGATGAATTAAAAGAAAAGTGAGTAAGTTTGGTAATTACAGTAGATAATGGAATCACAGCAGTAGAAGAAGCAGAATATGCAAAAAAAATAGGTTTGGACTTGATAATCACAGATCACCACACACCTTTGGATGTGTTACCAAATTCTTTTGCTTTGGTAGACCCAAAAACTTCACCAGAATATCCTTTTAAAGAAATTGCAGGTGTATGAGTTGCTTTTAAGCTTATTACAGCTTTAGCAAACAAATTAAACTTAGACAAAAAAACAAAAGAAAAAATGATGAATTATTTTTTACCAATAGTTGCAATATGAACAGTTGCAGACTGTGTTCCACTAGTTGATGAAAACAGACTTTTGGTAAAAAAATGACTAGAAATTATAAACAATAAAAACAAAAGACCACCAAACATACAAAATATGATAGATTTTCTAAATTTAAAAAATGTAGATTCTTATCATATAGGTTTTGTAATTTGACCAAGACTAAATGCTTCTTGAAGAATATACAAACCTGATGATAGTTTTCAGGCACTTTTTCAACATAATTGTGAAGCACAAACAAAGTATTTAGAAAAACTTGATGAATTAAACAAAAAAAGGCAAGACACTCAAAGTAATATTTTATCAGAAGTAGAAAAAAATATAGATTTAAGTAAAAATATATTAGTTTCATACTGAGAATTTCATGAATGAGTAATTGGTATTGTTTCTTGAAGACTTACAGAAAAACATAATAAACCTTCAATAATAATGCATGTAGATAAAGAAAAATGAATTGCTGTTGGTTCTTGTAGAGCACCTATGTATTTTTCTATTGTAAAAATGTTAAATGATATATGAAAAGATGGACTTTTAGAAAGATTTGGATGACATGCACAAGCTGGTTGATTAACAGTAAAACTAGACAATATAGACACATTTGTCCAAGCTGTCTATAAATATTGAGAAAATATTTTACCAGAAGAACTTGAAAAATTAGTTTTTGTAGATACTGAGATTACAGAAAAAGATTTACTTTCAGAAGATATAAATGAAGTTTGGAAACTTGCACCTTTTGGAGAACAAAATCCACAACCTACTTTTTTGATAAAAAATGTTCAAATAAAAAAAATTGACTTTGTTTGAAAACAACAAAACCATTTAAAAATATATGCTCAAAAAGATTGAATTGATTTAATTTTAATAAGATGGTCAGGAAAAACTATGTTAGATAAAATTTGAGATAGACAAAATATAGACATTATAGCAAACTATGAAAAAGATGACTACAATGGAGGTTTTTATTTTAAAATTAAGGAACTTATTTTGTAAATACAAATCTTTTAGTTTTAAATTTGTAAATATTTACATTTTTTGAGGAAAATTCTACTTTTTGTTTTATAATATCTATTACTTGTTTGATATTATTAATTCAATTTGTGTCTGGTAAAATAAAACTTCAACTATCATCTTTTGTGTCTCAAACAAAAACTCACTCATTCAATAAATCAACTTTTTGTAGCTCTTCAACAGAAGTAATTTCAGTGATATTTTTCATTACATCTATTACTAAAGTATTTATTTTTTTATTATCTTCTACAAATTTTTTATAAAGATCATTTAAATTATCTTGTAATGTTTTTTCAGTGAATAAAATTCCTTTTTCAAAGATTAAGTTTTTATTTAACAAACCTGTAAAAACTATTCATAGATTAGCTGACAAATCAAAGCTATTTTTTATCTCTCATTTGATATTTTCCAATTTCATTTTTTATATTTAAATATTAAACTTGCTTTTTATCATATATATTTTTATAAATAAATCAAATTTACTTAATAATTTAAAATAATGAGGACAATATTTATTTGAGATGTTCACTGATGTTTTGATGAATTTTGTAATTTACTAGAAAAAATAAAGTATAATCAAAATACTGATAAATTATATCTTACTTGAGACATTATAAACAAATGACCAAAAACATTAGAATTATTGAACTTTTTAGTAAACAATACTCAAATTAAGTCTGTTATATGAAATAATGAAGTTAACTTTATAAGATACATAAGAAATTTAGAAGAATTAGAAATTGATTGGGATTGATATTTAAATAATGAAAATTATAGAAATTTACTGAAAAAAGGGTTATTTGATAAAAAATATGAAAAAGAAAATATTTTGTTTGATGAGTATTTAAAATCTTTTTCAAAAGAACATATTGAATATTTGTTAAATTTACCTTTATATATTGAAAATACAGATTGGCTTTTGATACATTGATGAGTAATACCTTGAAAACAGCTAGAAGAACAACACATAGACGAAGTTACAAGAATTAGAGATTTTCAATGAAAACCTTGGTATTTAAAATATACTTGAAATAAACCTATAATTTATTGACATTGGGCACAAGATGGAATAAGTATCAGAAATAATACTATATGACTAGATTCTTGATGTGTTTATTGAAAACGGCTTACAGCATACATATTAGAAACTAATCAAATAATTCAAACTCCTGCATTAAAAACTTATATAGCTGTAAACTAGTATTTTATTTGAAAATGTGTATTCATTTCATTATAGTTTACAATATTTATTATTTATGTCTTATTTTATGAAAAAAATAATTTTGATGCTAGTTCTTTTCTTATGAGGACTATTCTTCTTCCAAGATATAAGCTTTGCAATAGATGAATGAGTAAAAAATATATTATGAGAAGTTGCAGACAATAAAGCTTGAACTATGTGAGTTGCGGCTACTTCCGTAGGATGAATTAGAGATTTTATGATTATTATCTGAAAAAAAATAATTTTACCTATCATAGCTGTTATATGACTTCTTATAGCTTTTTTATGATTTCATAAGATTATGTTTTCAGATAAAGAAGATGAAAGAAAAAAAGGAATAAATTTCTTTACTTGGGGTACAATATGAGTAGTTCTAATGGTATCAGCCTGGTTTATTACAGATTCATTAGTCGGTAATCATTGAGTATCTTGAATTATATGATCTTGAACTGATTTTGATGCAGCTACCATAGCAAGTAATCTTTATAATGATATATTTCGTAAGTTTTTCATCTTGGTTATGTACCTAGTTATAGTTATTTTGTTTGTAATAGTAGTTATAAACATTATCAAACTTATTTCCTCACCTGATAAGGAAGATATAGCTAAACATGCCCAAACTTCCCTGATATGGAGTACTATATGAATTATTATCATACTATTTTCAAAAAATATAATTGAAATGTTTTACAAAAAAGTGGCAGAAGGTACAAAAAATATATGAAATCAAGCTCCAATATTAGAAAGTAAAGATATATGATGGCTTTATACTGTATTAAATTATTTTCTTTGATTTGTGGCATTTATCATTACTATCTTTATCATATATCAAGCATTCTTGTTACTAACAAAACCAGATGATGAACAAACTTATAAAAGTTTAAAAAAGTATTTTATATACTCTATATTCTGAGTATTTCTTATTTGATGAGTATATATTATAGCAAACTTCTTTATTATAAAATAATCTTTCCTATAAGAGCACTCTGCTCTTTTTTTTAAAGAGTAAAAAATAAAAGACTTTAAAAATGTAAAAATAAAGATATATTTTGATAAAATAATTTATATCTTTGATAAAATAATGTTAAAAAAACTTGTATTACAAAATATTAAAAAAAATATAACTATTACTGTTATAAGCATCATTACACTTGTTGTTACAATTTTTACATTTACATTTATAGATTTTACATTTTCAAATATAAAAAATATTTGGATAAAACAAAGTGGATGAAACAATAAAAACAAAGTTGTTATTACAAAAAAATATCAATGATTTTTAAAATCAATAATAAATAAAGATGTTTTAGAAAGTGCTTATAAAGATATTAAAAAAAATACTAAAATAAGTAAATCTTATGCTTTTTATTCTACAAAAATACCAAGTTCTGCAGTTATAAGTTTTATGTGATTCAATTTTGACACAGATATTCTTATATATGCAACTGATAAAATAAAAAATGATAAAGATGAGCTAAAATTATGAATTTCACCAACTATACTAAATATTTATAATACACAGGTAAGTAATGAGCTTTTCCCAAAATTAAATAAAGATAATATAAAATGAATTAAAATCAAAATTAATTTTTGAAAAAATAGCTTTTTTTCTCTAAAAAATAAAATTGAGAAGAATGCAGTTATAAATTATATTGATGATGATTTTCCTCTACTATGATTTGTAATTTCAAAAGATAGTATAGATGATATAAATAAACACTTGTGAATAAATAAGGTAAAGATATATAAAATAGTTTTTGTAAGTAATGATAAAAATATTGTAGACAAACTTAAAAAAATGTATCCAAGTCTAAACATTAGATGATATAATGATTTAGAAGAAAAAATAGATAAAAAACTTAAACCTGTAAAATATGTATTCAACTTTATAAAAATGATAATTTATACAATTTTGATATGATTTATTATTATTTTATCTATAATTATTTTACAAAACAATAAAAACAATATAAAAGTTTTGTATTACAATGGAGCAAGTAGGTTTAAACAATTTTTTCTAATATTATGAGAAATAAGTACATATGTTGTAATATCTAGTATTATAGTTTTTTTGGGTATATGTTTTATAAATGCAAATACAAACAATATAAATCAAACAATAGAAAAAAATGGTTTTATAAATATAAAAATAAAAAATATTAGTAATTTAAATTTACTTCAAAATGTACTAATAATATATTTCTCACTTGTTTTGATTAGTTATATTTTTTTCTTAAAAATTAATTTTAATAAACCCCAAAAGTAGAAAACTGAGCCCATTTATCCTCTTTGATAACTTTTACTGTTACTGTTCTATCCATAAATCTTCATTCTGAAACAATATCAGTATAAGGAGAAACTACCTTTGTAGTATTGTCTAAACATACCTTAGAGATTTCATTTGATCAAACTATCAAAAATGGTTGGCTTCAAACATCAATTGTTGATGGAACAATGTGATTTAATGATAAAGTAGTATCAGTTCATATCGCAGAAACTCAAGTTCAGACATTTTTTATATCAGATAAAGAATAATCAAAATCTATTTTTTTATTTAATACAACTCTAATATCTCCATCATAATATAAATTTGCATTTGTTATATCATAAGAATTATAATTGTGTCCTGAGATATTTCATTCACCTACATTTTTATCATAAAACAAAGGAATTAATAAACTATCTCAAGTATTAAGAACTATCCAATTTGATTTATCATCACATGTAATACTTGTGTTAAATAATGATTTATAAGAATTTGTTATATATTTTGATCTTGAAAAAATATTTGAAGAAAAATAATAATTTATACCTGTAAAATTTTTTGATACTGTATCAGATCAAGAAGAAATTTTATCTTCAAAACCATATCAATGATTTTTATCTTTCAATAATTCTAGTTCTAATCAAGCATAGGCAATATAATATGCTTTATAATATTTTTTATTTTCAGATGATATATTCAATAAATTTATAATATATTTTGTAGTAATCAATCATATAATAGCCACTAATATCGTCATAAATAGTGTAATTATAATTACATTAGCTTTTTTAAAATTCATTCTTAATTTTTAAAATATTTAAAATTAAATGATTCCTCAAATTCGTAGTTTACTGCATTTTCCCATGATCAAGTTGTATAATAATTATTTTGAATATGCATAAAAACTTTTATAAATGGTTGCATAGCATCTTGTCCATATCATAGAACATCATATGGATTTTTAAATGGTATTATTTTGAAAACAAGGCTTTTTACTGATGTTACTCATTTACTAGTCAAAGGAATATTATTTAAATATATCAAATCTCCACTTAAAAATAATTTATATGTTTTATCTTTATCCTTTAAATACAAAGTTCCTGTAAATCAAGAATTATCACCTAATGAAGAGTATTTATCATAATCTATTTCTGTAGTATCTACAAGGTTTTGAAGATTTTGATTAAAAAACAATATATCTTTTTCTACATTTTTTACATGTTTTTGATAAACATACAATTTCGAAGATAGTATATAAACTTTTGTAAGTATTCAGAAAAGAAGTCACACAACAATAATAACTATCATAATTTCTACTAATGTAAAAGCCTTAGAGATTGATTTTTTGAACATAATACAAAATTTATAAAATAAACACAGGTTTTTTATTTCCAATTTGTAACAAAACTTTCTAAAATTATTTCACCTGTAAAAGATGATTTTTTATATTTAACTATAGAATACACTTTAAATATATTTTTATTTCATCACATTTCTGGTTCTAAATAAGCTCAAGATAAACTAATATATCAAGCAAATGGAGTTTTTTTTCAAGTATTTTCATAAGTATAGTAAAAACCACTATATACCTCTTTATTGACACTATTTAAAATACTTCAAGTTTTGTAGTAAAATCTAGTTTTATCAAAGCTTGTATCTGTTATTTTTTCTATTTGATTTTTATTTCAAGATAATACAGTCCATACCTTATAATTACTTCAAGTAGTAAAAAATTCTTCTGCTCATACAGCTCAAGTGATATAATTCCATTGTCTATATTTTATATTGTTTGAGTCTCTAAAATTGTAAAATATAGTCAATCTATCTTTAGCTAATAAAGTAGCCTTTGTCTTCAACTGTATTTGATTCAATAATAATACATTTCTATTTAATGCAGACAAAACTACAAGTAATCACACTCAAAAAATAATAAGAGATATCAATAATTCTATAATTGTAAAAGCTCTTTTATAACTTTTAATTATTTTAGCAAAATTATTTTTCATTTATATTTTTAATAGTTTAAAACTAATTACAATTAACCGAATATAATCTTCAAGATAATAAGTTCAACATAAAACATAAATTATCAGAATAAATACTTTTAAAATCTAATTTTATATTATAATCTCAAGTTAAAATATCATAAGTTCATCACATATCTTCCATCAAAAAAGAACCTATTTTATAAGGTTTGTACAATATAAATACCGGATTTGTTGTTTGTTTTTCAAGAGTTCATCAATTATAAATTTTTATTCAAGTTCACATTTTAACATAAGAAAATGGTAATATTTTTGTAACAATAGGACTTGTTCAAGTAAAAACCACTTGTTCTATATAATCTTTATTAGGTTCTATTTTTACTCAAATATATTTTACATCTTTTATACTTCAAAAAGTAGGCTGAGATAAACTCATTGTTTGTGATAAAAAGAATGTATTTAAAACAGTTTCTTTCTCATTTTGGACATTTAAATGTGTAATATAAGACCAAGAAAAAAAAGACATAACTCCAAGTAATACTGAAATTATTACTATAACAATCACTAATTCTATCAATGTAAAAGCTTTTTTCATTTTTTTATTAAATTTGTAAACTATCCAATACAGATGCTACTACAGAAAACATAGATATAGCAACAAATCATACAATAAGTCATACAACCAAAATCATAATAGGCTCTATTATTTTTGAAAGATTATCCACTATCTTATTAAATTCTTCTTCATACAATAAAATAGCATTTTCTGCAGACTCTTGTAAATTAGCTGTATCTTCTCATACTTTTATAAGAACTACAACATCAGACGGTATGATATTTGTATATTTTTTCATAACTGAAACAAAACCTTCTCATTTATTAAGATTTATAAGAATTTCATCACACATATCTACATAATATGGATTTGTCAAAAGCCCTTTTAGATAAGTAAACACTTTTGTAATAGGTAATCCTGAATATATAAGTAACGAAAAATATCTCAAAAAATAGACAATATAATACAATTTAAATATTTTTCAAATAACAGGTATTTTTATCAAAACTCCTGATAAGAATTTTCTTCATTCTTCTGTAGAAAGAAATAAAAACAACACAGCAAATAAAGAAATGAAAAATACAAATATAGTTCCACCATTTGTTGAAATAAAATTATTTAGGTAAATCAAAAGTTTTGTACTAGATGGCAAATCCATTCAAGGAAATCATTTTACAATATTTAAAAAGCCTGGTAAAACAAAATTAAAAATAACAAATAATGACACTACAATAATAAAAATAAGTATAATAGGATATATCATAGCAGTCATATATTTTACTTTTATACTATGTATATTTTCATATTCATCTGCTAACTGTTTTAGAACTTTTGGTAGTTCTCATATTCATTCTCAAGAAGATATAATATTTACATCTCATTCTGTAAAATATTCATCCAAAACAGTTAAAGATCTAGAAAGTGTTTCTCATCTTTTAATCATATTGTATATTTCCTCACAAATATCTTTTACAATTTCCTTTTCAGTATTGTCTCTTATTGTTTCTAGTGCTACAGGAATAGACACTCATCAATTTAGAAGATAAGATAGTTCCTTCAAAAAAAATATTTTATCTTTCAAAGAAAAATTTGATATAAACATTTTTATTATTTTGTAAAATAAAAGCTTCATTGTATACCTATATTTTGTATTTCTTTTTTTGTGATATCAAAATCAGATATATTTGATATAGTATAATATAAGTTGTTTCTAACATAAATAGTACTTTGTAATTTTTGAAAAAGTCTTATAAAAGATTTATATGTCAAAGGCACTTTGAAACTAAAGTTTACTTTGTATAATTTTAATTTAGAATCCATCAAAATAGGTGTACCTAATGTCAAATATGTAATATTATCTTCTAAAGAGCCTTCAAATATATTTTGATCCAAGTTATATAAAAATCTTTTTTGATCTAAATCAAATTTTGGTAGATTATTTTTTACAACTCATAAAGAAATAGCTACCTTTTCAAGTTCTACATCTTTAAATCATTTAATAAAACCATCATATTTTGTTAATAACTTTCATTGTAATTTCTCATCTATACAATTTACCAATGATTTTTGATTTTTTACAAGTAATCAATATTTTCTTTCTACATATCAAATATAACAGTAGTTGTATGCAGTAGAAAATGCTCTCATATTTTTTTTGATATTTTGCAGTTTTTTTTCTTTTTCTTTAATCTCCATTAATTCTTTTTCCTTAGCTGGAATTTCTTTTACCAATAAATTTTCTAATTTATCAGATTTTGTTTTATAATTATGATATGCATCTATAAAAAATCCATAAACTACATATACTCACAAAAATACTAGAAAAAATATAATTTGCAATTTTTTAATCTTTTTTTTCCAAGAAATCTTTTCAGTTGTCATTTTTATTATTTTATAAATAAATTAAATATATTATTTTGTATTAAGTCTCATATCAAAATATACAAATTTACCCTTTACCTTATATTGATTTACAGAAATTGACTCTATAAAAGACATTTTAGATAAATCTCCAAATAAATCAATTTTTCATCAAGCATATAGTTGATCAAAGTTTGGAATCATCAAAGATATATCAATAGCTTTCTTGTTTATTTTTAGAATAAATCTATTTTTTGTAATTACCGACTTATTCATTATACTTTCTAATTTAGATTTAATAACATTTAAGTATTTATATAAAGCTGCATAATTTACTGTGTTCTCCTTTTTCTTAATCACATCAGCAATTCTATAACTTAAATAAAGTTCTCATTGTTTTACTTTTGTTATATCATTTTGAATATTTGTTAATCTATTTGTTTCATCATTTATAGATCTATCTTTATAACTAGCAGAAACTTTGAAATATATTGTCAATACAACCAATAAAGCTAGTAAAAATAATAACAAATTATTTACTGTCTTCCATAAGGAATATTGTCTTTGTAAAAGCATTATTTTTGTTTTTTAGATAATAAATATTATAATTCTAATTAATTCTTTTTTTTTGTCAAATAATAAAAAATGTAGAGAAATTATCTATTTTGGGATTATGTTGAAATATTTAAATAATTATATAAAAATACTATACATTTATTCTATAAAAATAACTAGATTTCTATGCTAGAACAATATAGACAAGAAATAGACAACTTAGACAATATTATAATTGAAGCTTTATGAAAGAGAATGGAAGTTGTTAAAAAAGTATGAGAATACAAAAAAGAACATAATATTGCTCCACTTCAACAATGAAGATGGCAGAAGGTTCTTGAAAATGTTGTACAAAAGTGAGAAAGATTTTGACTCAAAAAGGAATTTGTTGAAGATGTTTATAATAGAATTCATGAAGAAGCTCTAAAGATAGAGAAATAATTTAATTTATAAAAAATAAAAATGATTTGTGATTTATGTAAAAGTGATAAAAATGTAAGTTCTTATAAAGTAGAACCAAAAGAAGAAATGGTAAATTTATGTGAAACTTGTTTGGAACAAATAGAGTCTGGAAATTTAGATGAAAATCACTTCAATTGTTTAAATGATAGTATGTGGAGTGAAAATTCAGCTGTAAAAGTTCTTACATATAGATTATTGAAAAAACTTTGAAGAAATGATTTACTAGATATGATGTATATGGAAGATGACGAGTTAGCTTGGGCAGAAGCAGAACAAGAAGAATTAAGAGATAGTAATTGAAATATACTTAAAACATGAGACAGTGTAAGTGTAATAAAAGATTTAGATGTAAAATGAGCTTGAAAAACTCTTAAAAAATGAACAACTATAAAAAATATAAAAGCTTGTGAAGTTCCTTGACATGTAGCTTGCAAAGTTGATTGATTTTGAAATTTATATTTAAAGGTTGAATTTTTAAAGAAAATATAAAAAACTTGAAAAGTAAATATTTTTCTCTATATTAGCTCTCACCCCTGGAAAGGGAGATCACATAATAAAGGAAAAAAATGAAAAGAGTTATGATTAACTCATTGGTATCTACTGGATATCCAAAGAAAACAATGGAGGTAGCTAAAAAATCTATGAGTAATGATGGTATTAAAGTTGAGAGAAAATATCCCTCTGGTTTAAATGTATCTGTTAAAAGAGAGGGATTACAACTTCATATTGATGTGTATGAACCTAAAGGTAAATTTATGTATGCATTACCTACAAATAGTTATCATAGAGATAAAAAACTTTTTTCTCGATAGTTGTGTTTTTAAGGTGGAAGGTTTTTCTTCTGCCTTTTCTTATTGTAAAAAATAACTTTTTATATATAAAATATACATTTAGATATCTAATTTTTCTGTATGTTAAATTTTAATTGATTTGATAATTTAATTCCTTATTTCAAGTTTGCACAAAATGCCTTAAATAGAAAAGATATTTTTTTTGTTGGATGAATTATAAGAGATATTTTATTAAATATAAAAATAGATAATTTTGATGATGTAGATATTACTCTTGCAGGAGATCCAAAAAAAGTGTACTCAAAACTTAATCAAAATGCATGAAGTATTTTTAAAACAGATAAATTTTGAACTATAACAATAGTTGATAAGTGAAATAATTGTCAGTATGAAATTACTCCATTTAGAACAGAATGAGATTATTCAGATGCAAGACATCCAGATGAATTAAATTGGTCAGATTCTTTACTTGATGATAGTATAAGAAGAGATTTTACATTAAATTGTTT
>Ga0256828_1001692_pt1 | contig 13558 bp, 11 predicted proteins | sample CV88metaG_FD_185993 | JGI IMG/M metagenome (GOLD analysis project Ga0256828, IMG submission 185993) | Hydrothermal vent microbial communities from East Pacific Rise, Pacific Ocean - CV88 | ecosystem: Environmental > Aquatic > Marine > Hydrothermal vents | place: Pacific Ocean: East Pacific Rise... | reverse complement strand
GCTTAGCCAAAAGGCTAAGCAGTAAAGATGTCATCTAATGCTACACCTGATTCTACTTTCTGCGTAGAGAGTCCATCAAACACCTCCTCAGATAACCCACTCTTTTTCCAATCTAAGACACTTGCATAGACTTTTAACATAGAGGTTCTCCCCTCAATATCGGCATTTTTTACCGTTAAAGAGCCTATCTCACTTTGAGGGAATAGCTCCCCATAGAGTCCCCCCTTTTGTACACCACCACCAATGAGAAGAAGGGCATTACCTCTTCCGTGGTCATTTCCGTGGTCACCATTGCTTCGATGTTGCCGTCCAAACTCTCCAGAGAAGACCATCACCATATTCTCATAGAGTGTACTATCAACCTCATTTAGTGAACGCACCAGTGCATCAAACCCTCTGTTTTGACCAAACATATCTTCAAACTTTGGTTCAATTTGTGTTAAAAGGTTCTTATGGCTATCCCACCCTGTATACTCCATACTAATAAAGCCCATATTCAAAATATCTCTGGTTAAAAAACTATCATACACAGCCCCTATCTGTTTAGCAAAATAGGCAGAGTCTAAACAGTTTTCACTCTCAGAGTCTGAGAGTTGCACCAAAGCATCAGGTAGAGGGTTTTGAGAGAGTACTGAGGTAATCTTATCACCTAGTAGACGTAACTCTTTCTCTTGTTGCATCGCTTTATAGTAGGGGCTAGATGTTTCAATGCTTCCTTGTTTAGCTGTATAGTAACTACGTAAAGCACGGCTTAAGATAGCATTCTCATCATACTTATAGCGTGTTTCACCTGCATCTAAATCGGCTTGGGTATCGTATAGATACAGAGCAATCTCACGGCTATCAAAGTTATTAAAGACACAATGGTTACTGTGGTGTTGAGGGTCACTAGGGTGTGGACCATTACACGAAAGACGTACTTCAGATGTGACAGATACAACATTCTCTCCTACTCTATCAGCCCCACGCCCTAACCAACCACTCACATCACGGTTAAATGCAGGAATATCTAACTGACCACTCTCTATCATTAACATAGAGTGTGTATGGTCACGGTTGGTTGAACCAATAACATTACTCACAATAGCAACATTTCCCTCTTTTATCTGTTGTGTGAGCCATCCAGCTTTTTTTAAGATACCACACGTGACACCATCAATACTCACCTCATCATAGTTCGTACGGTAAATCTCCTTCAACTCTTCAGCTGTTGAGACACTAAAGAGTGAAGCCCTAGCCTCCCAAAACTGTACAGCATAACTCTCTTTATCATCATTCTCTTCATCATACGCAGGAACAATCAAATGACGAAAGTCAGGTCCTCCATCGAGTATCATATTTAAGACAATACGTTCAGCTTCACTACTCTCCGTAGCCAAAAGAGGAGTCCCTCCCCCTACTACTGCTAACGCAACCACAGCTTGAACAGACAATTTAATAAACGCTCTTCTTCTCATTACTACTTCCCCTCTTGTGCATAAATATATGGTGTTGCAACAATAAATGCAATAGCACGACCAATAAAACGGTTGGCTAAACGTCTATCGTTAATATCACTACTGTTGAGGTTCATCTGCTCCACAGCACCATCTTGTAAACGACGCTTCACGCTACTGTCACTCTCTAAATCTTCTATACTGTAAATCTTCAAAGGATTCTCATCATCTAAAAAGACAGCCAAATCACGTCCATTCAGCAGTGAGACAATATGGGCGCGTTCTAATGTTCCATAGTGTTTTAAATCATCAGAGATAAAGCGTTGCCACAACCATTTACCCACCTCTTCTACCGTATAACCATTGGTCTTCTCAGAAGAGATAATCTTTGCCCAATCTTTCTCCCACTCAGCTTCATAGATGCCATTTTCATCTTTAATACACTCATTGTTACTGTCACGTTTACAACGGTAGTATTGTGTAATAGAGTAGGGTTTTGCACTACGATTATACGTTAAACGAAAAATATTGGCATTATCTGAAGCTTCAATAGAAGTTTGATGACCAAAAACATCATGAATAGGTCTAAAAAGACGTATCCCCTCTTTATAGAGATAGTTAAACGGATTATAGGTTAAATACTTCAAGTCACTGTTATCGACAATAAGCTTATTGGTCACTCGCATATTACGTTGAATGGTACTCTCAAACTTATAGCGTGAAGGAGAGTGAAAATCTGTTGAAACAGCATATGCCCACAAGAAAGGGAGTAACTCTTTTGTAGACATCGCCCTCCAACTACTTCGAATTCGTCCTATCTTATCTTCAGAGAGGTTATCATCGGCAAAGTGAGAGATAATCATCACAGGAAGGTTATCTAAACTCTCATCTTGTGCAATATCAACTTTGGCAATGGCTTCAATCTTCTCTTTGGCTGTTGCTCCTGAGATAGTATGGTGAATAATCTCCACATCTGGTGTATAGTGATACTCTGTGCCAAAGGTAATCTCTCTATCTGGACCCCCCTCATCTGTTGGGTGCCACTTTGCTTGCATATCGGTCAATGCCCGTGCTGTATTTGGAATAGAGGTCTCTTCATGATAGAGAGGGTCATACCCCCCTAAAATACCAAAAAAGAGTTGGTGATACTCACGTGCAAAATCCTCATTTCCTCTAAAGACACCATCTTTATAGATGTTACGGTTATGTCCATACTGATAAGCAATAGCAGCATTTTCAGCCCCTTGTGCCATCACCCTCTCATAGGGTTCATTGGCTGAGAGTTTGGCTAAGATATTATCGTAGTGGTGAAACATAGGGTATGGATAGACACCAGCATTACGATTTGCTGACATATGGTAGTTACTCTCCCACACCCCTACTTTATAGAGAAAGGGGTTTAAGCCTCGTGTTAGCGTTGAAAATATCCACGTCTGGTCAATACCGTCCCAATCACCAGCAATAAAATAATCTTTATAGTGTGCATCAACAAAGTTACGACTATCATCACCACTCCAGAAGTTCGCCTGCTCCTCTAAAGAGATACTCGCAAAGAGTGGGTCACTGTTTGGAGAGAGTTTTGGGTTACTTGCATTAAGCTGTAACATCTCTACAATTGCCTCATGAGGTGCCATCTTTGACCACGTCTCTATTTGATTGTCACTAGCGTGTCCCCCATACGCAAAAGTATCTAATACCTTCTGTACCGCTGTGGGTGTCCACTCCTCTTGTGACACCTCCTTAAATGACAACATAGAAAAAGCCGTAGAGGTTGAACGGCTTACTGTTACATTAAACTCTAATGAATCTACATCAAAGAGGGTAAATGCAATCACCTCAATGGTACTCTCTCCTGTATCTGTTGTTGTACTAGCAGGAGAGAGGGTTAACTCCCCATCATCTGTAATGGTAGCAACAACCAAAGCATCATTACTACTCTCTACATAGAAATGGTATGGCTCAGGCTTGGGTTGTGTCACCTTAACTTGAATGGTACGTGGTGCAAATGGTGCAATAAGCTTCTGGTTAGCAATAGGTTCAAGCGTTAATGCTGAAGTCGTCTCTGTTGTACTACTTCCCCCACACCCTGCTAAAAACAGAGCCAACAGAAACCATAAACCTAGATAGTTCTCTTTTTTCATCTTCTTTTCTCCTTTTAAAGATACTTTAGTATAGAGCAGACTCTCTTAAGAGTTCCCTTAAACGTGTGCTTTAAAGTCCTACTCATTGAAACTTCGTTATACTATATACATTAAGATACACACAAAAGGATACCCCCATCAAAGCATTTGAAAAATTCAATCTCCACCCCCATCTTCTCAAAGCCTTAGCCCCACTCAACTATACCCACGCAACAGCGATTCAAAATAGAGTCATTCCTGTGGCTATGAAAGGGTATGATGTCTTAGGTGCATCAAAATCGGGGACGGGAAAGACGGTTGCATACCTTCTTCCTCTTTTACATAAACTACAAAAGGTCGTTAAGCGTGATGAGAAGGTCATTCGTGCCTTAATTTTAGTTCCCACCATTGAACTCGCCGACCAAGTCTCACGTACCATTGTCACACTAAGTAAATACCTAGAGATTCAAACTGCCAAGGTACAAGGAGGCTCAAAGAAGAGTGAACAGCTCCAACGCCTTAAACAAGGGGTTGATATTGTCGTTGCCACCCCTGGAAGACTCCAAGAGTTTATCCACGATAAAAAAATTCGTCTTGACCACCTTGATACGATTATTTTAGATGAAGCAGATACCATGTTAGAGTTAGGGTTTTTAAAAGAGATTCAACTCATTCTACGCCACACCAAACAGCCCAAACAGATGATGATGTTCTCAGCAACCATCTCTAACAATATTAAATCACTCGCAAAAGAGTTCTTAAAAGACCCAGCCATTATAGAGATTAGCCAACGCCGTGATGTAGTCAATGTGATTAAACACCGTGCATACCGTGTGGATAAAAAGCGAAAAGCACAAATGGCAACGGTATTGGTTGAGAAGATGCAAGGGAAACAGGTACTCATCTTTGTCAATAAAAAAGAGAGTGCCAATAAACTCTTTGACTATTTTAAAGAGCGTGGTATCTGGACATCACTGCTTCATGGCGATATGAAAAGAGGAAGCCGTGCAAAGGCATTAACACTGCTTAAAAGTGGTAAGACACAAGTCCTCATTGCAACCGATATTGCAGCACGTGGGTTAGATATTCCTCAACTTCCACTGGTCATTCACTTTGATGTACCACAAAGCACCGATGACTTTACCCACCGTTCAGGACGTACAGGACGTGCAAACCATAAGGGTGAAGTTATTAGCCTCTTAACCGTAGAGGATTATCAAGCCTTTAGTACCATTGAGAAACACTTAAAGTTACAGATTAAACGTGAAGTAATGGAGGGGTTTGAGTTAACAGACAAAGCCCCAAGACAAGCAAGACCTCGTAAAAAATCCCTCTCAGAGAAGAAAGGGAAGATTGACTACGATAAACGCAGACGCTACACCTACGCAGCACAAAAAAAGAGACGTGAAGCATCAAAAAAACAGGGAGGAAAGTAGATGCCAACCCAAAAAGAACAAGCCCAACGTATAGAGCAAAAAGCTTCACTTTTAAAAAAATATAAAGCCCTCAAAGAGGAGCTTTATGGTGCTGAGAGTACCTTTGAAGAGGAACTCATTATACAAGAAAGAAACACACTCGCAACCCAAATAAAAACCCTTAGCCAAGCCATACGTGACTATGAAGAGAGTCAAGAAGCGTAACGATGAGACTCTTTTGGCTTCTTGTAAGCTCCCTTTCACTTCTCTTTAGTTCACCTTACTTTTTGATTGATGCACAAGGGAGAGATTTTAGCCCTATCGATACCATGCCAAAAGCAGATATTGCCGATATGCACACCCTCCCTCAAGAGATTGGATACTATGCAAAATCCCTTAAACCTCTCTCCGACACAACACAACAGCGTGCCGTTGAAGCATTTAAACGTGCCTACTTTAAACCGTGGAAACTTCATCACCTTACCATTGACCCAAATGATTTTCAGTGGGAGATTCGTTTTGTTCAAAAAGCCCCCATCTACACCCAAGATGCTAAGCCTATTCCTGCAAAAGTATATCAAACGTGGATAGCCAATGAAGCCTATACCTCACGCAATACTATCCATCGCTACGCCATTTCCATACGCCACACAGACCTCAAAGCCTTCCCCTCTTTTACCCCTTTCTACCGTGACCCTCACCAAACAGGAGAGGGATTTCCCTTTGATTACAATCAAAACTCAGCCCTACATCTACACACACCTCTGTTTGTCTCTCACTACTCTCGTGATAAAAAGTGGGCATTTGTAGAGGCATCTTACGCCTTTGGTTGGGTGAAAAGAGAAGATATTCGTCTGCTTACCCCAACAATGTGCCAAAAGCTTCGTCAGATGAGATATGGCGTGGCTATAAAAGATAACCTACGTATCTCCACCTCAACCCATCACTTCTATTCATTGGTCAAACTAGGAACACTCTTTCCCCTAAACCCTCAAACCAACCAACCTATGCTCATCTCTCAAATGCCCCATAGTCGTGACTATCTCTTCAATATTAAGGTCACACTTAAAGAGGCTATTGCCCCCTTTCCTCTCCCTTTTACAGCTCAAAATGTCACACGTACACTCACCCAACTCTACAATGAACCCTATGGTTGGGGTGAAGGGTTTGGGTGTAGGGACTGTTCGGCTACAACACGAGATTTTTTAGGACTCTTTGGCTTCTTCTTGCGTCGAAACTCTTCACAACAATACCAAGATGGGAAAAAAACGCCTCTTCCAAAAACCTCTAAAACAAGAAGAAAAGCGTTTATCATCAAACACGCACTCCCCTTTCGCTCTCTCCTCTACACTAAAGGGCATATTGCACTCTATCTAGGTGCTTATCACCAAGAGCCTGTTATTTTTCATACCTACTGGGGTATTCGTCAAAAAGATGGCTCAAAATATATTACAGCACGAACCATTATTAGCTCCACCGAACCAGCCAAAGAGAAAAAAGAGACCAAAGAGCGTAGTAAACTCATTCATACCCTACAAACTATCGTAACATTTTAAAAGGATTGGGTAAAATACCCCTATGAAACATCAAGAAAAAATCAAACTATTTACAACCAACATTATTGGAGGGGAGTTCAAAGGTAAAAAAATTGAAATTCCCGATATTAGCACCACACGAAGCTCAAAGTCTATCTTAAAAGAGTCTTTTTTTAATACCATTCAATTTGATATTATCGATAAAAACTTTGTAGAGGTTTTTGCAGGTAGTGGCTCTGTGGGACTAGAGGCAAGAAGCCGAGGGGCTAAAGCGTGTTACTTTATGGAGTACAATAAAATTGCCTTTCGTTCACTAGAGAAGAACATTCGTGCCATTGACCCTCAAAACTGCCACGCCTTTTATGGTGATAGCTTTGAGAACTTTGCACACATCTACTCTCTGGTAAAGAAGAGTCATACCAAAACATACTTCTATTTTGACCCACCCTTCTCTACACGTGATGGTATGGATGATATCTATGACAAAACATTAGCCCTCATTGGACAGATTGAGCCTGAAGTGTGTGAAATGGTCGCAGTAGAACATATGACAAACCTTGAGATGCCTGAGAAGATTGGAAAACTCCACTTTATCAAACGAAAGAAATTTGGTCGTAGCAGTATGAGCTACTACCAACCATAAGGTCTACGTGTGAGACACAAAGAGAACTTTATTGCCCTTTTTATTGATTGTGACAATATTTCACACCGTTCAATTGAGGGGATTATTAGTGAATTGAGTAAATATGGTATTGTTCATATTCGTCAAGCCTATGGAAACTGGACAAAAGAGAATCTCAAAAATTGGGAAGAGAAACTACTGGCATTTGCCATTAAACCCATTCAACAGTTTGACTACTCTAAAAATAAAAATGCCACTGATATTCTTATGACTATTGATGCGATTGACCTTTTACATACCAAAGAGATTGATGCCTTTGCCTTTGCAACAAGTGATAGTGACTTTACCCCCGTGGTGATGCGTGTCCAAGCAGAGGGGATTAAAGTCTTTGGTTTTGGAGAGAAAAAAACACCTAAACCCTTTATGGCTGCATGTTCACAATTTATCTTTACAGAGAAACTGATGGAGGCATCAACCAAAGTAGAAGAGGAGGCACAAACCCCTCATAAAGAGAGAAGTAGTAGCCAAACACACCACCATACAAGACTCACCCAAGAGGAGTTGTGTCGTGATGAGTGGCTTGTGAACCTTCTTCATACGGCTGTTTCTCAAACCATGGATGAGTATGGTTGGGCAAACCTCTCTGATGTAGGACAATACATCAACAACTCCACCTCCTTCTCCCCTATTAACTATGGGTATAAGAAGCTTAGTTCACTCATTAAAGAGAGTGAACTGTTTGATATTGCGTTAGATGAAGTGAGTAAGCAGATGAGTATTCGCGATAAAAACTTTAAGGGGTTTGAGGTGTAACAAACTCACCCTTTACAAGTCCTGCTTCATGGAGGAATTGAGAGGGTTTATAGTCTATCTTCTTGACTCGGTCATAGTGTGCTAAAGAGAGATAGAGTTTATCTTTGGCTCGTGTGACAGCCACATAGAAGAGCCGTCTCTCCTCTTCAATAGAACTCATCATCTTCCTATTAGGAAAACGCCCATCAACTAAATCAACCACATAGACTTCACTAAACTCTAACCCCTTTGAAGCGTGTACCGTTAAGAGGTTCACCCCCTCCCCCTCACTCAACTCTCCTCCACCAAGTACCATGGCATTGACAAAACGGCTCAACTCATTATAGGGAGCAGAGAGGTCAAGAAGAAGGCGTGCTTTACGAACAATACGCTCTTGTGCCACACGTTTACGCTCATCATCTACTTCTCCAGACTTCAAACGCCCCCTTTGGGTGGCAAGTAAAGAGATAACCCCTCGATATAAAGAGGCGTTCATAATGGTTCTTAAGATAGCTGAGGGGCGATGAATGCTCTGAAGCTTTTTAACTAATTGATAGAATGCTTCAAAAAAGACGACCCCCTCAGAGGTAAGTCTTGGGTGTTTTAAGAGAGGGTGTTTGAGAATCTCTGGTGAGAGTTGAAGATGGTAAAAGCGTGAAGCTGAGCCTATCTCAACATCATCATCAAAGAGTCCTAACTGAACATTTTTATTGGGGTTAAGCTTGGGTAGGGTATGAATGAGAGGATTTAAAACCCCCACCATTAAAGAGCCTTTCCCAAAATAGCGTAATGACTGAAACATCTCCTTTGCTAGGGCTGAGCCAACACCACTGGCATACTCAAAAAGATGAATAAATGCCATCATATCTTTAGGGTTTGCAAGCAAAGAGAGAAAATCTAAGAGAAACTTAATCTCTTTTGCATCAAAAAAACTACTCCCTCCCTTACGCTTTGACGCAATACCACACTCTCTCAAACTCGCTTCAATCCCATCGGCTGAGGCATTATTTCTAAAAATAACGGCAATCTCATTACTGGGTGTATAACTCTGCTGAATACTCTGAGCAATCGATTGATACTGCTCAAAGAGGTCTTGATACATCAAGAGTTTAGGTGCCACAGCACGCCCTACTCTTCCAACCTCTAAACGCTTAGGATAGATACGCTCATTACGCTCAATCACACGGTTTGCCAAAGAGAGAATAGGTGCAGTTGAACGGTAGTTTGTCTTCAGTGTAAAAATCTTCGCTTCAGGGTAACGTGAAGCATAGGTAGCAATATTTTCAATATTTGCCCCATTAAAGGCATAGATACTCTGGTCATAATCACCCACACAAAACAAAGAGGGGGGTTTGAGTGCATCAATTAACGCACTCTGAAGGGTATTGGTATCTTGATACTCATCGACTAACACTTCACGAAAACCTAAAGAGGAGGAGGCCAACTCCTCTTTCATTCGCAATAAAAGGTCATTAAATGAGACAAATCCATAAGCCAACTTCTCCTCTTCAAACGCTTCAATAATCCCCATATATGCGTCCATTAAGAGTTCGTGTTCTGGATATTTCTCTAAAAACCAGACATCAAAAGGCTCTAAAGAGGCATTTTGATAGAGTGAGTACTGCTCATAGAGATAGGTCGCAGAAAAGGGAGCAAGAGGAAGGTTCATACGCTCAAAGTTACGCTTCTCGTAGATACTACGAAAGAGGGTTTTTAACTCAGAGGGTTGTTTAAGGCTTAAGTTTGTATGACGGGACTTTAACCAACGGTAACTCACGGCGTGAAAAGTACCAGACTCAATCTGCCCTACCACCTCTTTAGGAAAGTAACGCTCAAGACGTGCTAACATCTCTCCTGCTGCTTTATTGGTAAAGGTTAAAAGTAGGACTTTTTGAGGAGGCACACCACTATGAAGTAGATGCCCTATACGCCCAACAATGGTTGACGTCTTACCCGTACCTGCACTGGCAATAATAAGATTGTGTCCCAATGGGGCTGTGGCTGCACTACGCTGTTGTGCATTAAGCGTCTCAAGAGGCAATCTCTATGCCCCCAAAAGATAGTAAAGAGGTTTTCCCTCAACTGCTTCTAGGTGTAGTTTATACTTCTTTTGCCAATGCGAAACAAGTGTGTGAAACGCCTCTAGATTTTTTGCTTGAGCATCTGGATGACACTTAATTTTAAACGCATCTTTTGAGTTAGAAAGTGCAATAAACCCCTTCTCAACAGCAAGGGCATCGTGAAATGAGGGAAGGTGTTGAATAAATTTCTCTATCCCCTCTGTCTTCTCTAAAATAGTCTGTATCTGTTTGAGGTTCTGTTCTGTTTGTGTGTAACCTAGTTGTGCTAAAAGGGCTTGAGGTGAAAAATCGACGTGCATCATAAAACTCCTACATAAAATCATAAAAATTGGCACGATTGTACCTAAAAAACCATTAGGAGTCATAGCAGAGAGAAAAAAGCTTTTTTCAATCAATCTTTGGGTAAAATCTCTTTCATTATAAAAGAGGGAAAACGTATGGATTATTTAGAGATTATTGGTGGAAACAAACTAGAGGGAAGTGTATCGATTAGTGGAGCAAAAAATGCTGCACTACCCATTATTGCAGCAACTATTTTAAGTGACAAACCTATTACACTCACCAACCTTCCGAATGTGGTCGATATTCGTACCCTTTTAAAACTCCTAGAGATGCTTGGTGCAAAAGTAGACCATCAAGATACCATAGCACATATTGACAATGGCTCTATCAACTCAACCAAAGCTGTCTATGAGATAGTCTCTCAAATGCGTGCTTCTATTTTAGTCTTAGGACCTCTTCTTTCTCGTTTTGGAGAGTGTGAAGTGAGTCTACCAGGTGGTTGTGCCATTGGACAACGCCCTATTGACCTACACCTTAAAGCACTCGAAGCAATGGGTGCAGATATTGAGATTAAAGGGGGGTATGTTCGTGCCGTAGCACCCAATGGTTTAAAAGGGGCAAAGATTATTTTTGACAAAATCACCGTTGGTGGTACAGAAAATATTGTTATGGCAGCAGCCCTTGCAGAGGGGAAGACTACCATTATTAATGCAGCAAAAGAGCCAGAAGTGGTACAACTTTGTGAGATGATACAAGGTGCTGGTGTCACCATAGAAGGCATAGGTACCAATGAACTTACCATTTATGGAACAGCACAAAAACCTCTACACTTTCAACCTCTAGAGATTATTCCTGACCGTATTGAAGCAGGGACATACCTCTGTGCAGGGGCTATTACCTACTCAGAAATCACCCTTGAGAATGTCAATCCTGAACATATTCGTACCACCATCGATAAACTCGAATCTATGGGGTGTCACTTTCAAATCAGTGAAAAAAGTATTACCATTTTCCCTGCTGAAAAGTTAAAACCAGTTAATGTTATTACCATTGAGTACCCTGGTTTCCCTACCGATATGCAAGCCCAGCTCATGGCAGTTGCTGTCGTAGCAGAAGGAGAGAGCCTCATTGAGGAGCGTCTTTTTGAAAACCGTTTTATGCATGTTAGTGAACTCAATCGCCTAGGAGCAGATATTTGGCTTAAGGGGAGTACAGCAGCCGTAAAAGGGGTAGCCAAACTCTATGGAGCTGATGTGATGGCAACAGACCTTAGAGCAAGTTCTGCTTTGGTTCTTGCTGGATTGGTAGCAGAGGGAACGACGAAAGTAAGCCGTATCTATCACTTAGATAGAGGGTATGATAACCTTGAAGGGAAACTCTCTCAACTAGGTGCGAAGATTGTGCGTAAAAAACACGCCTCTTAGCAGTAAATGCTACTCACCCTCCCCCTAAAAAGGGTTGGGGTAGCGTTTTAATGTGCCTCTATCACTTCTACTTCCGTAGGAGCAAATGCCCCACTCCCCTCTTTTAAAACTTTTACTTTGAGTGAAACCACTTGATTTTGTCTCTTCTCTAACGCAAACGCTTTAGCATTACGCAGACGATACTTCTTCTGATTGGCTTCATTCTCTAACACCAAATAGGTATGAGGTGTAGAACCTTTCATATAGATAGCACCCTTAAGAGGGAGTAACCCCTCTTGATTGACACACCCAACAAATAAAGCCAGTGACACACAACCCAAAAAGAGAGATTTTTTCATTGCCACTCCTCTACTTTGCAAGCACAGTTGCTTCAGTTAAACCATTCAGACTCAACTCTAAAGAGACATCTTTATCAACATTTGTACCAATAAGATAGTAACGGTTTGATGTCTGATTGACTACCTCACTTGGAGAAGAGAAGTAAGGTCCCTCTTGAAGTACACTACCATCACGGTCTAACCATACATAGTTATAGAAGTTAATAGAGCCTAACGCATAGGTAATACCATTATAGGTATCTTCAATAAAATCTCCTCTATTGTAAGATGGCACACCCTCTGGTAAATCGGTATGGTCTGAGAGCATCACAGCCTCACCCCACTCTTTTAAAAGTGTTTCAAATGAGCGTCCTGTTACCTCTTCTACGGCATCACTATGCTCTTTTTGACTATATAAGATATTGTGTAACACCTCAACCCCACCATAGTTACGAATGAGGAATGTACCAAAAGCATTCACTTTAGAGTAGTCTGTTAAGCTATTACTCCATGTCGTAAGTGAGAGATAGTTATAGGCATTAAAAAGAGGATAGCGTCCATTACTGTTCTCTGGGCTTCCTGCACTTCCATCGGTATAATCAACCCCTCTAGGACCTGTATGTTCTATCTTTGTAGCAATGGCATCTTCTACGGTTTCAGAGAGCATCTCATTTATCCAAACATCATCACTCTTTCCTAAGACCACACTCTTTTGATAGAAGTGAATCATATGTTGGAACTCGTGGGCTAATGTAGAGTACATCTCTTTTTGCCAATAGTCATCTTCCTCTTCATTGGCAAACATCACTGAGTCTGCATAGAACATAATCTGCTCATTAGAACCAGCAATACTATCTTTTGTAAAGTTATCTTTTGACCAGAAGTAACCAATGGTTCCTCCTGATGGATTATTATCATTATCAATATCGGTCAACAAAATAGTAATCTCATCACTCTCAGGAATTAAATCAGAATAACCATTTGCCTCAGCTCCCCACTCTGCACCAAAAATATTCGTTACCCAATCATAAATATCATTATCACTCCCATCGGCTAAGAATGTTTGAGCAAATGCTTCAACCATATCCTCTGTCACACATTTAGATTTTGTACAATCCTCTCCCTCAAATGCATCATTAGAGACCCATACATTGAGTGTCTTCTCTCCCCACTCTGTTTGTACCTTGGCTACTTGATAACGCAAGGTTGCCTCTGTGGTTACTGAGCCAGTAGTATTCATACTAAAAGAGGTGCTATCTCCAACCTCTTTTTGAACCAAAGGCGTTGCTGTTACCTTCTCTGCTCTTTCACGCTTGAGTAAATGCTCAATAGCTCTATGGTTATCTTCTTGAATACTACTAGGAGTTGGTCTAATACCCTCTTTTGCTTCTGCTTCAAGTGTTTTTGCAAATGCTTTTGCTAAAGGAGTACTCTCTTTTGCATAACTACTCTCAATTGTCACACTCTCAGAAGCACTGTCTTTATTACTTAAAAGTAGATAGAGATTTGTAGAGGTATCTTGAGGCACTTCAAT
>Ga0256828_1001691_pt1 | contig 13576 bp, 12 predicted proteins | sample CV88metaG_FD_185993 | JGI IMG/M metagenome (GOLD analysis project Ga0256828, IMG submission 185993) | Hydrothermal vent microbial communities from East Pacific Rise, Pacific Ocean - CV88 | ecosystem: Environmental > Aquatic > Marine > Hydrothermal vents | place: Pacific Ocean: East Pacific Rise... | reverse complement strand
ATGCGGTATTATCATAAAATGCCCCGGTGTATAAGGATACCTGTTCATAACCACAAAACAATACTCATCCCTATATAAAACATGCAACTCCTCATCATCATTAAGATGGGAAGATATATGACAAAAAACACATCCCTCTATCTTCTCTTTTGTTACATAATCGTCTCTCCAAGGAGCATAAAGTATATCTTGCATAATTTTTCCTTTTTATAATGGTGCAAAAACAAGCATTGGAAACATCACAACCAAACCAAGTGCAAAAAGCTGTAAAAGTATAAAGGGGATGATACCTTTGTATATATCAACAGTGCTTACACTGTCACCAGCCGATCCTTTTAAAAAAAACAAAGAGAGTCCAAAAGGCGGTGTCAAAAAAGATGCCTGTAGGTTCATAGCTATAAGCACGGCAAACCATATAGGATCTATACCAAAAGCATCCATAACAGGTACCAAAATAGGAACAATAATAAAACTTATCTCAATAAAATCTATAAAAAAACCAAGTATAAATATACTCAACATAGACACAGCTATAAATACCCACACATTTCCTATGTCGTTTGAGAAAAATTCCAATATAAGATCTGTACCGCCAAGCTCATTAAACACAAGGCTAAAAGCGGTCGCACCTATCAAAATCATAAAGATCATACCACTTAGTTTCATCGTTTCAAACAGTGCATATCTAATCATCTCAAAAGAGAGTGTTTTGTTTATTGCAGACAAAATCAAACCTCCAACCACACCAAATGCAGCTGATTCTGTCGGTGAAGCTATACCTGCAAAGATACTTCCAAGTACTGCCAACATCAACAAAAGCGGTGGTACAATAGCATATATCACATCCAAAAATGATATATCTTTTTGCAATTCAACGACGGGAGCATCCTGAGGTCTTAGATATGCTCTAACAAGTATATACAGTGTATAAAGTCCAACAAGGGTAAGCCCGGGCAGTACAGCACCCATAAACAGATCTCCAACACTTACACTCATAACATCACCAAGTATGATAAGTATTATAGATGGTGGTATAATCTGTCCCAAAGTCCCGCTTGAAGCTATTGTTCCACATGCAAGACTTTTACTGTAACCTGCACCCAACATAAGTGGCAAAGTGATAACACTCATCATAACAACACTTGCTGAGACTATCCCTGTTGATGCTGCCAAAATTGCACCAACCAAAACAACACTCACACCAAGTCCACCACGAACACTCCTAAACATGGCACTCATAGATATAAGCAGCTTTTCTGCCATACCCGATTTTTCCAAAATAAGCCCCATAGCTATAAAAAGTGGTACTGCCATCAGTGTTGTATTGCTCATAATACCAAATATTCTAAATGGCAAAATATTAAAAACATCAAAACCAAGTTCTGGTATCAAAAAAGCAAATATCATAGCAACACCGCCAAAAGCAAATGCAACAGGGATACCAACAAGAAGAAGCACCAAAGCTATAACAAACATCACCAAAGCTATCATGAATTTTTATACCTCTTAAAGTCTGCTATAACCTCTTTTATACTTTGAAGTGCCAAAAAGCCAAAAGCCAAAGGCATAAGTGATTTTACTATCCATCTGTATTTTAATCCGCCCGGATCTGAAGATGCCTCTTGTTGGACAAAGCTCATCTCCACAAATCCTATACCTATATATATGATCAAAAAAGAGAGGGGAAGTATGAAAAGTATTGCAGATATTATATTTACAAGTGATTTTGTTTTTTCACTAAATCTGTCATAAAATATATCTACTCTTACATGAGCATTGTGCCTCAATGTATAAGCTATACTCAACAGTATAACAACATCAAAAAGGTGCCATTCAAGCTCTTGCAGTGCAATAGAACCGGTAGAAAACAGATATCTTGCAGTCGCATCATACACAACCAGCAGCACTAAAGTCGCCAAAACAAAAGCTGTAAAATAGCCTGTATATTTTATAATCTTTTCTATAAACATTTTTAAAAAATACTAAAGCAACCCAAGCTCAACAAGTATCGGTTTTATCCCAGAAGCAAGTTTGACAAGCTCATCCAAAAACATCCCCTCCGCCTTATCTTCTACAATCCACTCATCTATATGTTTGATTGTGTTTGTTTTTTCATTTTCACTCAACTCTTTTGAATTTATTACAGCATCTTTAATCTTTTGCAAATGTTCATGTTTTTTATGTGAACTCATAGTCTATATCCTTTGTTAGTTTTAATAATTATACACCAATTTATATAAAATTAGGTGCATCATTGGCAAAAAGTATGATATCCCCTGCCCTTGTCTGATTTGCCAAAACATCATTGAGAGATGATTTGTCTATGAGTATAATTTTGTTTTTTACTCTAAGATACTTATCAAAAAGGTTTGCATTCAAAGAGGCTGTTACGATAACTATATCAAATACATTGTTTATAGCTTCTATTAGTTTTAGATTTAACTCATCACTACTCTCAACCAAACCCGGTGTGACTATCACCTTTCTGCCCTCATGCAAAGAACACAGCCTTATGCCTTCAAGCATTCCGTCAATATTTCCGTTGTATCCGTCATCAAGTATGATTTTGCCACCGGCTTGTATCTTTTGAAGTCTGTGTTCAACAGGTTTTAATCTTTTTACAGCCTCTTTTATATCTTTGGCATCCATACCAAAACTTTGTGCAACCCTTATAGAAACAGCCAAGTTGATAGTTTGAAAACCACCAAGTATATCTGTATGGTAAGAGACACCGTCACACTCAAAATCTATTCCGCTTAGTGTAGCATTGAGATTTTGTATCTCATCACCAAAAAATGTAACTTTTTCATGAGGTTCATCTGTTACAGATTTGTGTATAAAAGCCTGTTGCAACCTTGGAGACTGCATAATCTCCAACTTTGTTGCAACAATATTGTCCAATGTTTTAAAATACTCTATATGAGCTTCTCCAACTTTACCAACAACAACTCTCTGAGGTTCAAGAAAAGTTGTAATCTCATATATATCACCCCTTTGTCTTGCTCCTGCTTCACATACATATATCTGAGTGTCTTGAGGCAAAGAGTTGTTTATATCTGCTACTATTCCCCCTATGGTATTTACACTTCGCGGGGTTGCATATACTTTGTATTTTTTAGACAAAATCTCTGCTATAAAATTTTTTATACTTGTTTTGCCATAGCTGCCGGTTATACAGATTATCTGCAAATCTTTCATACTGTTTAGTTTTTTCTTTGCCTCTTTTTTATATGTTGCAAACAAAAACCTCTCTATCATCACACTGCCGATATATGTAACAGCCAAAGGCATAAACACACCATATACCTCACAGGCATCTTTTAGAGTACACAACATATCCTGAAACAAAACCAAAGAAAACAAGAGTATCAAAAATCTTTTTACTCTCCATGTAAAGACAAGTTTTTTATCTAATTTTTTATACCATAAAATTATGGACGGAATAATCGCAAAATAGAAAAATATTGCAAAAAAGTTCCCCGTCGTATAATAAGCAATAAAAGGGATAAAAAAATAAAACAGGTGCCAGTGTGGTTTGTGATGCTTGAGTACAACACGGGATATTTTATAATCATACCACTGTAAATTTGTAATAAGATAAAAACCCAAAACCATTACAAACACAACATTTGTGGCAAAGGATAGTAAAACTTCGTAATTTTGCATCTAATCCCCCAATATCTCTAAAAATCTGTGTTCTATATTTTTTGATATATCTTTTGCATTTTTCATAAAAAAATAGTGGTCTGAATCGTACACAACCAATTTTGAATCTTTTATGAGACTCTCTATCTTTTTTCCACTGCTAAGTGGTGTTGCAGAGTCATATTTGCCCCAACAAACAAGTGCTTTGCCACCAAAAGAAGCAAACTCGTTGGAAAAATCCTCATCTACCACATTTTTAAAAGTCTCATACATAGGTTCACTCAGACTCTTTGCATCTTTTGCTACAAAAAGTGATCTCAATTTTGAAAATCCGAAAATTTTCAGAAGTTTAAAAAGTAAAATTTTAAATCTGACAGAGAGTGGTTTTGGTACATATATACCTGCACTGCTGAGCAACACCAAAACATCAGGCTCCAAAATAGTAGCAACCTTACCGCCAAAAGAGTGACCAAGCACAATATCTTTAGAAGCATTTATATGCACCAAAAAAAGCTCTATAATGTTTGCATAATCCTGTGTAGTCAGTGCCAAATTACAAGTAGATTTGCCAAAACCGGGCAAATCTATATAGATATGCCTAAACCCTTCCATATATGGTGAAAAAGAGTTTTTCATAAGGTTTTTATTGCTTCCCCAACCATGCAAAATTATCAAATCTATTCTACTTGTGGGGTTTACAATCTCATAACTTATACTAAGTGTATGATTTTTATAACCGATAGATTTTAGAGCCATTATTTGCCTTTGGCACTTGCAATAGAGTGGATATACTCATAATCAACTTTTGCCCTCTTTGCATGTGGCAAAGAGTTTGACAAATCTTCAACAGCAGAAGCAAAATCTTCAAAAAGATAATTTGCCATAGAACCCGGAATAGGGTTTATCTCATTTAGATAAATCTCATTGTTTATCACAAAAAAGTCACACCTAATCAATGCACCTTCAAAAAGGTTTTTGTATATTCTTTCAAAATTTACTTTTAATTTTCGTACCAATTCATCATCAATCTCAGCTTCTAGCACCTGTTTGCTTCTTGAAAAATCCATATATTTTTTTTCAAAATCCAAAAATTCATTTTTTTGAGGTTCTTCAACGACGGAGAAATGAATTTTGGAATCTTCACCCATATAACCAGCAAGATTATACTCTTTTACACCCTCTATAAAAGGTTCAACAATCACTTTTGAATCATACTCAAAAGCACTGTCAAGTGCATAATCAAGTTCACTCTCCTCTTTTACCACACTTACACCTATTGAGCTTCCAAGCGAAGCCGGTTTGATAATTACAGGAAATGGTATCGTTATATCTTTGTGTATATCAGATGTCAATATCTCATATTTCAGACTTTTGACATCTCTTGCTTCACAAAGCCATTTTGTATATCTTTTATCGTACGAAAAAACACTTGCATCTATTCTCGGACCAATATATTTGATAGAAAAAAAGTCCAACAATGCAGCCATGCTCCCATCTTCTCCATCCCCTCCGTGTATAAGATTTAATACAGTTGAATTATACTCAGTTGAAGAGAACATCCCTTTTTGTAAAAAAGCAGCATTTCCAAGTGTCAATTGTGGAAATTTTTTGTGTTTTGCTTTGCTAAAAGTTGTTGCTTTCATCTGTGAAGGCTCAACAAGATAAAATGTATGATCCTGATCACAAAATATAAATGTTAGATTAAAATTTACCAGTTTCTCTTTTAGTGTTATTGCACTCACTATGCTTATCTCATGTTCAAAACTTGCACCGCCAAATAAAATTATCAATTTCAATATATATCCCTTTTTTAAATTAAATAGTTTGTAAAAACCTCAATGCCTCTTTTACCAGAGTTGAAGTATCTTCTGCTTTGCATCCGCTTAATGCTTTTGCAATTTTTTCTTTTTTAAATCCAAGTGCCTCTAGTGCCTGTGTGGCTTCATCAACTGCTTGTGATTTTGTACCGTCGTTAGAAGAAAGAATTTCGGCATCAAAACCGTTTAACTCTACCAATATACGACCTGCCGATTTTGGACCAATTCCGGGTACTTTTTTGACTCCGTTTATATCTTTGTTGTTTATGATTTCCAAAAAACGGTTTGGTGTATATGTAGAACATATTGCCATAGCTACTTTTGGACCGACTCCGTTGATTTTTATAAGCCTCTCAAAAAGTTTCTTCTCCGCCATATCCAAAAAACCAAACAACACCTGTGCATCTTCTCTGATAATATGGGAGGTAAACAGCCTCACCTCATCACCGGCTATTGAAGAGTATGTATGCAGGGATACAAACACCTCATACACAACACCATTTACATCCATGTGGATACAAGATGGCTCTTTATACTCCACTCTGCCTTTTAATCCAACTATCATTTGTTTACTGCCCTTATTTCATATTTGCCGTCATCAAGCTCAATAAGAGCAAAAATTTTATCAACAGAACCCTCTTGTGGATGGTAAACAACCTCCATAGGGGGATCTACAAGTTTAAATTTCAGTTCATTGTATCCAACCCATCTGTCCTTGTTGATTATCCGTGCATCAAAGATATCATCCTGAAAAGAGCTTGTCTTGTTTGTCAACAGTTCATATCTGTCATTTTGCACCACAAGTTCTTTTTTTATGTTTTGCAGATGTTTTTGATAATTTTGAAATGTTTTGTATTTTTTTATAAAAGAAGCGGGCATCTTAACACCACTTTTTTTATAATGTATGAGCCTTTTTTTGACATCATTAAAAGTAGCTGTACCATCTTTGATGATTTTTTCATATTTTGCTATCTCTTTTTTGATATCTCTTATCTCAAATTTTAATTTTTCTATCTCCTCTTTGTTTGCTTCAACATCATCTTGCAAACCCCTTTTGAGCAGAGGATCTATGGTAAAAAAGTTTTCACTCCCCTGCATCTTTTGTATCTCTATGAGTCTTGATGCGGTAACTTTGACATGTGAAGCACACAAAGCAATATTTACATCCCTTCCCATCACTTTGCCGCCCACTGCCTGAGAAATTTTTATATTTTCCCCCTCGACATAACCATGTTCAAGTCTGGTTATCTCTATGTTGTCACCGTATGCTTTGCCTTTGTGGATATTTATATGCAACTCTATTGCATTTACCTGAGCTGTTTTATGGGTTTGACCTCCTATGGTTGCTTTTTTGGCAGTTACTTTTGCATTTGAGCCTACATTACCCTCTATATCTATCTCACTTACATCTATAACCATACCCGAACCAACAGCATCTTTGAGTGCATCACTCTCTTTTACATTTATACTGACTTCGGCATCCATCTCAGTCAATATAGAACCTGTTGTCTTAAAACTAACCTCACCAACATCCACATCAGATTTTACAGAGTAGTTTTTGCCGTCAATTGCTATATATCCGTTTCTTACAGCACGATATTCTATATTTTTGTCACTCTCAATCACCTTGATGGTCTCATCTGTATGAAAATCTGGAAAATTATCTACAAGAGGCTCTTTTGGTGACATAAACTCACCACGGCAATTTCTCCCGGGTTTACCCTCTTGTGGTTTTATATATTCCATAAGAAGTTCATCTTTTACCACACTTTGTATAAACCCTCTTTGTGAGTAATCTATCCTTTCGTTTTCTGAAACTTCCTGATTTTTATCATAATGCAAAATAAGTGCATCGTTGGTTGTTGGTGTCGGTTCAAAAGATTCACATATAAGGTGTGTCTCACTTCTGGCAAACTCCACCTCCTCTTCCACTCTGACTTTTGAAGATATTTTAGAAACAACACTCTCCAAAACCTCATCAAATATATTGATAAGCATACCAGCCCTTGCTTTTGCCTTGTTGATAAGTACAAAAAGGTCTTGTTCAAAACGGGGGTTGTAACTTACTTTTGAACCCTCTTTTATGCTTAGATATACCTTGCATTTGGTTGCATTGGCACCAACTGCAAATTTCAAATCTCTGTATTGATGCTCATGGTCTTTTGAAAAAATCTCAACTTCATACTCTTGTTTTATCTGAAAATCAGGGTTTAGAAGCTCTGTTTTTTCATCAAGTTTTTTCAACTCATCATTGGTTCTTTGTATCCATTCAGACTCTTTGGCATCAGATGTTACCCTTGTGTATGTTTTTGTTTCAAGCAGATTAAAATCCAACAGCTCAACAGCTATATCATACGACTTTGCCAAACCTATCAACTCTTTGGCAATATTTCTCGTTTTTACAACGACGGGACGGACTTTTTTATGTGATGTTTTTTTTGTATTTGCAGATTTTTTGCTAGAACCAAATAGTGCCATATTCTTTTACCAAACTGTATTTATTTTTTTAAAGTCTATATTTTAACCAAAGATTTGTTAAAATTTCGTAAAACAATAAAGAAGCCCATGTTTAAAGCCATATTTACCAACAGTTTTGGGATTTTATTCTCAAGAATTTTAGGATTTGTCAGAGATCTCTTAAGTGCATCAATACTGGGTGCAAACATATACAGCGATATATTTTTCATCGCTTTTAAACTTCCAAATCTATTTCGTAGAATTTTTGCAGAGGGTGCTTTTAGTCAGGTTTTTATCCCCGCTTTTGCCCAAACAAGACACAAAGGTGTGTTTTTGGCAAACATATTTACAATCTTTATATCTGTAATCACCATAATCACCCTGCTTGTAAACCTCCTTCCGTCGTTGGCAACACAGATGATAGCAGTGGGTTTTGACAAACACACCATAGATATTGCCGCACCCTTTGTTGCCATAAATTTTTGGTATCTTGTGCTTATTTTTTGTGTAACATTTCTTAGTACAATGTTACAATACAAGCACCATTTTGCCACCACCGCTTTTGCAACTGCACTGCTCAATATCTCTCTTATATGTGCCATGTACCTCTCACATGACAAAGATAAGATACAAATAGTGTATTATCTTAGCTGGGGTGTTGTCATTGGTGGTGTTTTGCAACTCATAGCACACCTTATAGCAGCAAAAAAAATGGGACTCTCCAAGCTAATCATTGGCGGCTTTAAACACCTCAAAACAAAATCTCATATAATCAAAAAAGATACCAAGAGATTCAAAAAAGAGTTTTTTCCTGCTATCTGGGGTAACTCAACTGCTCAGATAAGTGCATTTTTGGATACTTTTTTAGCCTCTTTTTTAACGACGGGAAGCATATCTTATCTGTATTACGGAAACAGGATATTTCAACTCCCACTTGCACTCTTTGCCATAGCAACATCAGTGGCACTTTTTCCAAGGGTGGCAAGATATATAAAAAACAAAGATGAAGCAAAAGCAAAAGAGTTTATGAAGAGGGCTTTTTGGTTTTTGGCATTTATACTTATGGCATCCATGCTTGGAGGGATAATACTCTCAAATGAGATAATATGGCTTCTCTTTCAACGGGGGGCTTTCACTTTGGCTGATACACAAAAAACTGCCATTGTGTTACAAATGTATATGATAGGGTTACTTCCTTATGGTCTTCAAAAACTTTTTATGTTGTGGCTTTATGCAAAACAGATGCAACTAAAAGCAGCAAAAATAGCTACCGTATCTTTGGTTGTATATATTGTTTTTGCCCTTTTGATGCTAAAACCCCTCGGTGTATCTGGCTTGGCACTGGCAGGAAGCCTCAGCGGTATTGTCAGCTTTTTTCTTACTCTCAAATCTTTTGGGATACAAAATTTTAAAGAGATACTAAAAAGCAGATACACACTCTATATGGTTATTTTTGTACCTGTGTTTACTGCCACACTTTTTGGCATAAAAGAGTTATTGCCAATCATAAGCTAGATTATAACGACGGATAGACAAAAAAATAAATCATCTTTATGTTATAATTTTTCAAAAAACAAGGCAACCAAAGAGATGTATATCTACGATTCGGCACAAAAAACAAAACGGGAATTTATCCCACAAATTCAGGGAAAAGCCACACTCTATGTATGTGGTCCCACTGTTTATGATGATGCACACCTCGGTCATGCAAAATCTGCTTTGGTTTTTGATCTCTTGGTAAGAGTCTTAAAAGCAAACGGATATGATGTAACCTATGCAAGAAACATAACAGATATAGATGACAAAATCATAAAAAAAGCGATAGAAAAACAACAGGATATAAAAGAGATAACCGACTTTTATACAGAAGCATTCCATAAAGAGATGGCACTTCTGGGAGTACAAAGACCAGACATAGAACCAAAAGCAACACAAAGTCTCAATGCTATGTTTGAGCTTATAGACAACCTTATCAAAAAAGGTCATGCCTACAAAACAAAAAGCGGTGATGTTTATTTTGATACTTCAAGTGATGCCAAATATCTCTCACTCTCAAAAAGGGTGCAAGATGATGATGAGAAACAAAACAGAGTAAAAAACTCAGATGAGAAAAAAAACCAATCTGATTTTGCACTGTGGAAACACACAGATGACGGCACTGTCTCTTTTGAGAGTCCTTTTGGAAAAGGTCGTCCCGGATGGCATATTGAGTGTTCGGCAATGATAGAAAAACATCTGGCACAAAAAGATACAAAATATGCCATAGATATACATGGTGGCGGAGCTGATTTGCTGTTTCCACACCATGAAAACGAGGCGGCACAAACAAGATGTGGCACGAACCATGCCATTGCAAACTACTGGATGCACAACGGTTTTGTAAATATAGACGGTCAAAAAATGAGCAAATCTCTTGGAAACAGCTTTTTTCTAAAAGATGCTCTAAGAGAGTATGACGGAGAGGTTTTGAGATACTATTTGCTTGGTGCACACTATCGTTCAAATTTCAATTTTAATACTCAGGATTTGGAGATATCAAAAAAAAGACTTGACAAAATATACCGCCTAAAAAAGAGGCTCTTTGGAGTTGCTCCAAGTGATACCAAAACAGACTTTGAAGAAAAACTGCTAGAATCTTTAAGTGATGATATGAATATATCTCTTGCCCTATCCCTCATAGATGAGATGATATCAAACACAAACGAAATACTAGATACAAAAGGCAAACACAAAATACTCAAAAAAGAGAGTGCATCAAACCTGCTGTATATAGAAAAAATACTTGGCTTTGGGGTAAAAAACCCTTATGAATATTTTCAATACGGCATAGATGAAGATACAAAACAGAAGATAGAAAACCTAATCAGACAAAGAGATGAAGCAAAAAGAAACAAAGATTTTGAGCTAAGTGACAAGATAAGAGATGAAATCTTGACATACAAAGTCAATATAATGGACACTCCGCATGGAACTTTTTGGGAAAAAACATAGATGAGTACAGATGAACTAAAACAACTCTTAAAAGAGAAAACAGCAAATACAAATCATGAGTTTTGTCGTATTTTTCACGGCAGAGGTGGTTTGTTTGAGGGTTATAGACATCTCACCATAGACAGCATAGACAACATACTAAGTGTTGCACTCTACTTTGAAGAGAAAAATGAGCAACATATTATAGATATGCTAAAAGACTTTACAATAAATTCAAAAAAATACGATACATTGGTAATACAAAGAAGATATATAAAAGGTTCACCAAGTGAGGTTTTAATCGGCAGTGTTGCAGACGATTTGTATATAGTTGAAAACGGTATGAAACTAAAACTAAACCTGCTAAACAATAAAAACAACTATTATTTTGCAGATATGAAAAACGGCAGAGAGTTTATAAGGCAAAACTCAAAAGACAAAAATGTACTCAATCTTTTTTCATATACCTGTGCTTTTAGTGTTGCTGCAAAACTCGGAGGTGCAAAAAGTGTTGTAAATGTAGATATGAGCAAAGGTGCTTTGAAAATAGGCATGGCAAACCACTCTCTTAACCAGATAAACCCAAAAGGTATCAGCTTTTTACCATACAATATACTAAAATCATTCTCATCCATAAAAAGAAAAGGACCATACGATATAATCATAATAGACCCTCCTACATTCCAAAAAGGCAGTTTTGAAGCTACAAAAGATTATGAAAAAATTATAAAAAAGCTGCCTCAACTTGCCAGTGAACACTCTATCTTGCTATCTTGCTTAAACTCACCAGACCTAAAGAGTGACTTTATAATCGACCTTGTCAAAAAGTTTGCACCAAGTTTCAAGTACCAAAAAAGACTTGAAAATCTAAAAGAGTTCAAAAGCGCAGATGAAGAAAAAAGTCTCAAAAATCTTGTATTTTTTAGACAAAACAACTCAATTTGAAAACCTCAAACCAAAACAGCTACCTCTCTCATCGGAGGTGGCGAACACTTTTATACCCATAGCTTCACACAGTCTTTTTACTATATCCAGCCCTAATCCGCTACTGTTTTGTGTACTGTAGAGTCTCTCAAAAATCTTATTGGCATCATCAATGCCCACACCATTGTCTTGGATATACAAGGTTTTGTCTTTTGCATATATCTTCACATAACCATACTCTGAATTATATTTACAGGCATTAGATATAAGATTGTGCAAAATCTGCTTTAGTGCATTTATATTCGCTTCAACAAACATAGAACCACACTCTATTTCAAAACTTAATTTTGGATAATTTGGTTGATGAAGCTGTATAACATCTTTTACAACATCACATATATCAACTACCACGATTTGAAATGTCTCTTTTTCCAAAAGAACAGTTAGATTCTCTCTTAGTTCAGAAACAGTATCTATACTTTTTTTAAGTCTCAAAAGTGCTTTTGTATCTTTTATATCAGGATTATTTTGTAAAAGCCTTATATTTAGCTTCATCGCTGTTACAGGTGTATTTAAGTCATGTATCAAATCTTTTGCAAATTTATCAAGTGTTTCTATACTTTCTTGCAATGGTCTTATCGCATTTTTTGCCAGATAATAGCTTATCATGGCAAACACCAGCAACAATAGAATCTGAATAGAGATTATCTTTAACTTTAGTTCAAAAATTTTCTTATCAAAACTCTTTGTTGATTTATACACCTTTAGATACTGCTTGTCAAATCTAAGCGGAATAAATTTTGAAAACTCTTTCTTGCCTATTGTAAAATTTCTTATATCTATATGTTTTGATTTGAGCTTTAAAAATTCATAATGGTAATCATCATTATATTCATCTAACGGGTTTGACATCTTTATATGTCTGGCATACTCAATGAGTGAAAAATGCTCATCTTTTAACAATTGAGTGTTTGTCTGTTTGTAATAAAAAAAACCAGAAACCAAAATAAGCAAAGCTACACTTACAAAGTAAGCAACAAAAAATTTTAAAAAAGCATTTTTCTCATGATGAAGCAAATCTGTATCCTATACCTTTTATGGTGAGTATTTCAAGTCCTGTTTTTCTTAATTTGTTTATATGCACTCTTAATGCACCTTCACTCATCTCTTTATCATAACAGATCTCACTTGCAATAAACTCTTTTGTAAGTGTTTTGTTTGTATTTTTAAAAAACAAAGAAACGAGCTTCAACTCATATGGAGCCAAGGGGATAAACTCACCATCCCTGTAAAGTTCATTTTTTTGTAAATAAAAACTAAATTTATCAACCTCTATCTTGTCATGAGAAAGATTATAATATTTTTTGAGTATAGCATATATCCTTATGAGTAACTCATCAAACTCAAAAGGCTTTTTTATATAATCATCAGCACCAACATCAAACCCTTTTGCCAAAGAAGCTATATCTATAAGTGCTGTTAAAAAAATTGCAGGAGTTTTGTTAAAACTCTCTCTAAGACTTTTTAAAAGCTCAAACCCATCTATCTCAGGTACACCAACATCAAACAAAAACAGATCAAAACTCTCTTCAAAAGTTTTTTGTAATGCCTCTGCACCATCTTTTGCATGGATAACATTAAAATTTTCACTCTCCAGTAGTTCTATAAGAGATTCTGCTAGTACTTCATCATCTTCTAAGAGTAGTATCTTTATCATATCACAATCCTTGAGAGTATATTTTGAGCTTTTTTTGTATCTTTGT
>Ga0256828_1001690_pt1 | contig 13583 bp, 9 predicted proteins | sample CV88metaG_FD_185993 | JGI IMG/M metagenome (GOLD analysis project Ga0256828, IMG submission 185993) | Hydrothermal vent microbial communities from East Pacific Rise, Pacific Ocean - CV88 | ecosystem: Environmental > Aquatic > Marine > Hydrothermal vents | place: Pacific Ocean: East Pacific Rise... | reverse complement strand
ATCCGTTATCCACGTGGAGCATTTATAGATACAACATCTCTTCCAGAGTCAAATGAATTTGAACTAGCTAAAGCACAAATGTTAGTAGAATCTTCGAGTGATACTCTTTTTATTGGGTATGGTAATGGGGTAGGGCGTGCAGCTAAAACAATGGAATATTTAGAAAATGAAGTAGCACTTTTAGATCTTCGTTTTGTGAAACCTTTAGATGAAAAACTTTTAAAAGAGTTGGCTAAAAAACATAAAAAATGGTTTATATTTTCTGATAGTGCAAAAATGGGTGGTGTAGGTAGTGCCTTGTTAGAGTTTTTAGCAAAAGAAAAAATAAATGATATTGAGTTAGTGAGTTTTGAGTATGAAGATAAATTTATTACTCATGGAAATACGACACTAGTAGAAGAATCTTTAGGGCTTTTACCGCAACAGTTAGCTGTTAAAGTGCAAAAAGGGAGTTAAAAACTCACCTTTTTGATCTCTTTTTTAGAGATATTGTGAAATATCTACTTCATCTATCTGTTCAGGTTTTAAATAATGTTGAGCATATGTTTTATAGATACCACTCGATAAAAAGAGTTTAAATAAATCTTCATCTAGATGTTGATCTTTTACCATAAAACTTAAAATTTTAATAGATTGAGAAAGAGTTTTTGGCTCTTTGTATGGTCTATCTGATGCAGTAAGTGCTTCAAATACATCTGCAATAGCCATAATTCTAGCTGGAAGAGGCATATCATCTTTTGTAAGTTGTCTTGGATAACCTGTTCCAATAAGTGTTTCGTGGTGTGCACCAGCATAAAGAGGTACATTTTTGAGATTCTCTGGAAATGGAAGAGTTTCAAGCATTTTAATAGTCATAATAACATGTTCTTGAATTTTAAATCTATCTTCATATGTAAGAGTACCAGCAGAGATAGTAAGGTTTGACACTTCACCTAAATCATATAAGTTTTCTGGTACTTTTGTTTTAAATCCAAGTCTTTCATACTCTTCATAGTCAAAATGTTCTCTAGGTATAATATGACGTTTTCTATCTGCAAGAAGTTGTTCAACCATTGGGGTAGTTGTATTGTCTAAAAGAACTCTTTGTTTCTCTTCGTGAGCAAGACCAAGAGTGTCATCAAAGTTTCTTACCCATGTGCGTGAAGCTATTTGGCGAATTTTCTCTTTATCTTCATCTTTCATAAATTCACTACCAACATTGGCTTTTGCAACAACTTCAAAATCTTCAATAAGTTTTTTATGTTCGCTTTCAAGCCAATTATCTACCTCTTTGGCATCTTCACCTGCAAGTTTTTTTTCTAAAGCTTGTATTGTTAAGTCACGATGAATTACTTCAAAACGAGTTCTTACCTCGTGGATACGATTATAGATTGTTTCAAGTTTTGTAGCTTTATCAACTATATATTCAGGAGTTGTAACTTTCCCACAATCATGCAGCCATGAAGCAATTTTAAGTTCACGTCTTTCATCTTCACCATCAAGTGAAAACTCTTGAAAAACTTCTATTTCACTTTTAGAAGCTTCCTCAGCAAGCATCATAGATAGTTCAGGTACACGTGAGCAGTGACCACCTGTATATTTACTTTTTGCATCGATTGCTCCAGCAATAAGCTGAATAAAAGAATCCATAAGCTCACTCTGAGCTTTTTGAAGGTTTTGAACTTCAATAAGTTTTGTTTGAAGCTCATCATACTCTTGACGTTGACGTTTATCACTTCTTGCCATAATCTTATCTTGACGTTTAACATCTTTGATAAGCTTAGAAGTAGTTTTGTTAAACTCTTCTTGAAGAGCTTCAATTTCACTTATTAGTTTATTTTCATGTGTACTCATAGGGGATAAAGACTCTATTTTACTACTAATTTAATATTTAAATCTTCAAAATCTTCTATAAAGTCTTCTCCAGCTTCTTCTGCACTTTCGTTTTCTTCATCATAAATCCAGTTGATTTCAATATCATGTTCTTCTGAATTTTCTTCTAAAAGATCAAAAAAGTCAAAAAATAGTTTAGAACTACTAGAGTTAAAGTATATAATTTCCATATTTACAACAGTTTTTTCTGCAGGTTCATTTGCAAAATAATCCTCTAACCATTGCATCATTGGTGCATAGAATTCAAAAGTATTTTCAGGATAAGACTTTCCTACTAATGTAATTTCACCTTTTGGGTCAAGTGTAATATCTGGTGTATATTTTGTTGCTTCTAGTTTTAACATTTCCATATTTTTTATTCTCCTTCTTTTTCGTGTATTGTAACAGTTTTTATATGAAAATAATATTTATCTTCATTAATTTGTTGAAAATCATATTCTAAGGCATCACATCTTTTAGCGATTTCATAAAATCCGATACCTCCACCTTTATCATGAGTATGTTTACCACTTTTACGTAGCTCACGATAACGTTTTTTTATTTCACTTTTAGAGAGTGTTTGAATCTCTTTAAGTTTAGGTTCTATTTTTTCTTTATCTTCAGCGGAAACAATATTTTGACTATGTACATAATAGTTCTTTTTATCTCTTGAGACAAGAATTAAACCTTCTGCTTGAAGAGAATTGTCATTTGCTTCTTTTGTTTTTGAATAGTTCATCATATTTTGAGAAAGTTCAATAAAAATAGTAAAAAGATTACTAGAAATTGACATACTCAAATTATTACTTTCGGTTTCTTTTTCTAAGGCTTCAGTCATTCCAGCTATAAGAGTTTGTGATAAAAACCCACCATAACTTAAAAAAACTATACCACCATCATCTACCATTTTTTGAATTTTTAACATATCCATGTAGTACTTCCTTTATGATAATATTGTTTCAAAATTTTTGTGATTTTGTCTCCTTTATTCTAAATTTTGTTTTTTAGATTTTTTTGTTTTTGATTCTATAAATGATTTCATTACAAAATAGTATTTGTTTTCATTTATTTGAATAAAATCATATTCAATTTTAGTACTTGCTTTAGCAATTTCATACATTCCAATACCTCCACCTCTTTGGTGAGTATTTTTCCCAGAACGACGAAGTTCACGATAGCGTTTTTTAATTTCAGAGTGATCAAGTGTTTGAATCTCTTCTAATCTTGGTTTAACTCTTAAAACACCCTCTTTTGAAATAACATTTCTTGCTGTAATCTCATAGTATTCTTGATGCATATGTTGAATCTCTATCTCACCAGCTGGTACAATTTCAGTAGCATCAACATCAGGGCTTTGTGCATAGTGCATCATATTTTGACAATACTCAATAGCAATTGTAGATATATGCCCAACAAGGTTTACATCTTCTACTTTCGCTTCAATATTATCCATAAGCATTGCAATTACATTTTGTGTCATAACCCCTTCATATTTGACAATTTCTTTAGAGGCTTTTGTTTCATTGGTAGATTTTGCAGCAATTTCAAATCCAATAACAGTCATATCATCATTTCTATCATGATTCTCTTCCATAATGCTTTCATACTCTTTCATTGTTTTTATGAAAACCTCTTTTTGCTCTTTCATTGGAAGAGTATAATTTGCTTTAATAATATTCCCAAAACGTTTTTTACCAAAAGGGAAATCTTTTGTTCCTCCATTTTGATCTAAGAAACCATCTGTTGTACAGTAAAATTTCATCCCCTCTTTTACTTGTAAAATAGTTTCTTTATACTCATAATCCATAGCACACTTTTTATATCCAACAGAGTATCTATTGCCTTTAACAATTTTGAGTTCTCCATCTTCATCAATATAAAAAAGAGGTGTTTCAGCACCAGCAAATTTTAAAACTTGTTGTTGTCTGTTGTAGTAAATAATACCACCATCAAAACCAGCATTACTAATACTATCTTTTGTTTCTTGACGTAAAAGTTGTTTGATAGTTCTGTTAAAGTATCCCAATATCCATGCAGGTGAGACCTCCATATTTGGATTAGATTTAATAATAGAAACAATTTCACGCTCAACTGCTTTTACTATCATAGTAACAAATGCTCCTGGTACACCATGCCCTGTACAATCAATAAACATCATAAGACATTCATCTTCATGGCGTAAATCTTCAAATAGCCAAATATCTCCACCGACAGTATCTTTTGGCATCCAAAGTACAAAGTTGTCTTTAAAGTAAGGATCCATTGCTCCATCTAATGGAATAAGTGCATTTTGAATTAAAGAAGCGTATTCAATAGAATCACGAGTGTGTTTATGTGCAGCTTCTACTTCTTTACGGATTCTTTCAACCTCTGTAATATCGGAAAAAGCAGCAGTGTAAATTTCATGATCTAAAAAGAGAAATTTATCTCCTGAAACACTAAAAATATGTTCTACATCATTTTGTTTAATTAAAACTTTATGAAGTTTTTCTTTATGTGTTGCTATATATTCATTCCATTTTTGTTTATCAACTTTCGCATTGAGATATTCGTCATTATCTGTTGGGACAAATGTATCACTAACACAATAGCCATAACTTTCTTTAAATTCATCAACACTTTTAACATTAAAAAAGTTTAAAAATGCTTGGTTTGATGTTTCAATAACTCCATTAACACTTGTTAAAATAAGATTTTTTTGTGTATTCATTATAGAATTTGTATAAGATTGTGCATCTGCTTCCAAATCTTCTTTAAGTTTGTCCATATATTGGTTAAAGAGCAAAGAAACCTGTCCAATCTCATCTTCTGTTTTTACATCAAGTTTTAACTCTTCATGAACATCATGTGATGCTAAAAGATTTTCAAATCCTTTTTTTAATCCTTCTATAGGTTCTGTAATTTTACGTATAATAAAGAAAATAATAGCAATAGTAAACCATCCTAAAATTGTAGAACTTGTAAGAGTATCCCAAATGATAGTGTTTAATTGCTCATCTGATTTTTTTAAAGAAAATGTTAAATCAATAACACCAATAACATCTCCTACTGATTGGTTATAGTGACAAGCAATACATTCTTGTGAAGCAATCATTGGCTTTAGCATACGTAAACTATGATTCTCTTTGGCAGTAATCTCTAAAATTTGAGCTTTTTTTGTTTGGAAAGCTTTAAGAATATCTTTATCAGTTGTAAAAGGTTTTGAGGGATCATAAAGTGCTAATAAAGGTTTTCCTTTTGCAACTTGAAGGTTTTGTACCCCTTCAATACTCTTCTCTTCTTGTTCCACTTTTGCAATAATAGCAGGATCTCCTGTATTCATTGCGTTTCTTAATGTTTGAAACATTGATGTACTTAACATCTCTAAATTTGCTTGAGTTGTCTCGATATTATCTTTTTTTATACGACTCACAGTAAGATAAATAACAATAACACTGCTTATTGACATAAGTAAAAACATTGCAAACATTATTTTGTAGCTAATTTTTTTCTTGATAAACTGAAACATTGCTATTTCTCTTTTTTAACAATTGATTTCATTGTAAAGTGATATTTATCTTTATTAATAGCTTCAAAAGAGTATTCTATTTTATCGCTTACTTTTGCAATTTCATAAATCCCAATACCACCACCTTTTTGATGTGTATTTTTACCTGAACGGCGAAGCTCTCTATAACGTTTTTTTATTCCTGATTTATCAAGAGATTGAACCTCTTTGAGTTTAGGCTCAATTTTTTCTTTATCATCAAGTGAAACGATATTTTTGGCAATAACTTCGTAGTATTCATCATCAATAAGTAAAACTTCTATAGTTCCAGCAGGAACAATTTGACGTGAACCCTCCTCTTCATTTTTCGAATAGTTCATCATATTTTGACAATATTCAATTGTAATAGTAGAAAGGGTTCCAAGTAAACTCATTTTTTCTACTTTTGCCTCTATATTATCTGTTGCAGAAGCGATAACGTTTTGAGTCATTACACCTTCATACTTTACAATTTCTATTTTTGTACTTGTATGTTTATTAGATTTTTTACCTATCTCAAAACCAACCACAGTCATATCATCATTTCTATCATTATTTTCAATCATAGATTCATATTTATGCATCTCATCTATAAAAATGTTTTTTTGTTTTTGCATTGGTTTTGAGTAGTGTTCTTGAATTACTTTTCCAAAACGTTTTTTACCAAATGGGAAATCTTTTTCTCCACCATTTTGGTCTAAATAACCATCTGTTGTACAGTAAAATTTCATTCCCTCTTTAACTTCAATAACACTCTCTTTGTATTGATAGTTGATATCACATTTTTTATAACCAACAGAGTATCTATTACCTTTAACAGTATGAAAACTTCCATCTGTGTCAATATAAAAAAGAGGTGTCTCCGCACCGGCAAATTTTAAAATTTGTGTTCTTCTATTGTAGTAGATGATTCCACCATCAAATCCAGCGTTACTTACGCTATTTGGTGTTTCCTGCTTAAGGAGTTTTTTCATAGTTTTATTGAAATAACCCATAATAATTGCAGGTGAAATATCTAAATCTTCTTTTTTACGTAAAGAGGCTACGACTTCTCGTTCAATAGATTTTACAATCATTGTTACAAAAGCCCCTGGAACACCATGCCCAGTACAGTCAATAACAAATAATAAACATTCATCCTCATGGCGTAGCTGTTCAAAAAGCCAAATGTCTCCACCAACCGTATCTTTTGGTTCCCAAAAAACAAAACTATCTTTGAAAAATGGTGCAATATCTTCTTCTTGTGCAACAACAGCACCTTGAATTAATGAAGCATATTCGATAGATTCACGAGTATGTTTGTGAATCTCTTCTACTTTTTTCTTTGTTGCTTCAAGTTCTGTAATGTCATTGAGTACAACTGTGATAAATTTTTGATTTTCAAACATAAAACTATCAAGACTGAGAGAAAAAATGTGAGGTATGTTATCTTTTTTAATGATTACTTTATGATTTATTTTATCATTATTAAGAACATACTGAACCCACAATGTACCATTCATATCTTTTTTTAGATACTCATCAGGTACATCTTTTTCAAAACTATCACAAATACATGGACCATATTTTTTTTCAAATGCATCAATTGACTCAAGTTCATAAAACTTTTTAAAGGCATCATTGATAGTTGTGAGTTTTTTCCCATCACTTGTTACTACAATGCTATCTTGAGAATTAATAATTGAACTTGTAAGTTTTCTTTCACTTTCAACTTTTTTCTTTGTCTCTTCAAGCTCTGTAATATCATTGAGTACAACAGTAATAAATTTTTGATTTTCAAACATAAAACTATCAAGACTTATAGAAAATATATGAAATCTATCACCTTTTTTTATAACAACTTTATGCTTCTTCTCTGGATGTCCTAGGCTATATTCAACCCAAGAAATACCATCCATGTCTTTTTTGAGATACTCATCATCAACATCTTTTTCAAAGCTATCACAGATACATGGACCATATTTCTTTTCAAATTCATCGATAGAGTTAAGTTCATAGAATTTTTTAAATGCTTCATTAATTGTGGTGATTCTTTTACCATCACTTGTAACAACAATACCATCTTGGGAGTTTATAATGGAATTGATCAGTTTCTTTTCACTTGCAAGTTCATGTGTTCTTTGTTCAATTGTATCTTCCATAGAACTTAAAACATCCTGTAAATCTTTTGTCTTTTCTTTTACTCTTACTTGTAGTTTATGATTATTCCATAAAATAAATAAAATAATTAAAATAACTGCAAAACTCACTTCCCCAATAAGTTTCCAGTCTGTTTTTTGTGCAACTTGAACATTAATATATTTATTGTAAATTTCATTAATTTGTGCTTCTGAAATAGAATCAAGTGCTTTGTTGAGGATGGAAAGAGCTTCTTTAGGAAGAGATTTCTGTAAAGCCATTTTAAATTCAAAAAAGAGATCAATACTTGTAGCAATTTTGGTAGTATTGTATCCTTTAATTTTAATGTAATATTTAGCAGTTGATTTATTGACAGCTAAAAAATCTATTTTTTTATCTTGAACCTTTTTAAACCCTTCATCTAAAGAATTTAAAAGAACAAAATTGAAATTTGGATATTTTTGGACAAGCTTTTTATAAATGGCTCTTCCTCGTACTACCCCAATCGTTTTATTACGTAAATCAAATTTTACATTTTCATAAATATTCTCATCAGAAGCTTGAGTAATAAAAACAACAGGAACTTTAAAAAGTGTTTTATTTGTAAAATTTAAGTATTTTAATCTTTCTTTATCTTCGATAACAAAAGGTATCATATCTGCTTTTGCTTCTTGAATTAATTTTGTAGCTTCTTCCCAGTTTTTTGTGTTAATAGCTACAAATTCCAAACCACTTTTTTGTGAGATAATATTTAAAATATCAGCAATAATACCACTGTATATTCCAAGGTCATTTTTATATTCAAATGGTTCTCTATGGTTATCATAAACGTAATGTAATTTTTTTTGTTTTTTTAGCCATTTTTGCTCTGCTTGTGTTAATTCTATAGTGTCATTTTTAGAGTTTACCCATTTTGAAAGGATATGGCTTCTTTCTTGTTCAGTAATTTTAGAAAGAGCTTTTGAAATTATAGATGCTAAAAGAGGATCTTTTTTATTTGTATAGTAGTGTAAAGATGGTGCTTTAAACTCTTTAACTAAAATAGGTTTCAATCCTTTAATAAGCTCATTTTTTATTTTTAAATCTGCAACAACTTGACCTTCATAAAGAGCAGTAACTTTACCATTTAACACACGGTTTATAGAATCATCTAAATCTTTTGTAAAAACAAGTTTTATTTTTGGAAATTTCTCTTTAATTTTTTCAATACTTCCATAACTTTCAGGGATAGCTAATGTTTTGCCGTTTAAATCAGCCATAGAATGAACTTGACTATTGGAAGATTGCACATAAAGAGCATCTTTCATTTTAAAATACCCTTCACTAAAAAGTCCAAATTTTGTTCTTGCTTTTGTGTAGTATGTAGCGGGGAGGATATCTATATTGTTTTTGTTAAACTCATTAATAAGGCTATTCCATCTTTTGTTTATAACTTTTGTTTTTAAGCCTGTGAGTTTTATGATTTTTTTGGTAAAATCACCTGCAATACCATCTATATCTTCTCCATTATTGGAAAATACAATAGGAGCCCATTGTTCAACACCTATTTTTACTATATGGTTTTTAATCCATTGCTTTTCCTGGGCTGTTAATCCAAGATTATAAATATCATCATCGTAATATATATCTATTTCACCAATTTTTTCTTTTTGGTAAAAAATATCTTTATGAGAATGTTTATATTCTAAATAGAGTTGAGGAATTTTTTTATTAAAAATAGGCTTATTGTTTTTAAGATAGTATTGAAATACAATTTCATTATCGATACTTTCGTGAATAACAGTAGCTTTTACATTTTTATATTCATCAAAGAGTGGACTTACTACTGCAGGTAAATCATCTGTATCTATATCATAGATTGGACGAACAATTAAGGGAGTGATTTTTTTGTAAAAATCTTCAACCTTAAAAATTTTGCTATTTAGACCCTCTTGAGCATATCCTAAGCTATTAAAAATAAAAAGAGTAAGAACTAAAAAATGGAGTAACTTTATCATTGATATTTTTCTTTGATTTTTTCTATTTTACCAGCTTTTCTAAGCTTATTTAAAGCTTTTTGCCAAGTTTGAATGATTTTATCATCTGTTTTTTTATTAAAAGCAATATATAAATCACCTTCAAAAATAACAACATTATCAATAGGAACAATCTCCCCTTTAAGCCCCATAATTTTTGCATTATATAACCCTGCATCTTTAAGTGCTGGCCAAAGGTCTATTCTACCTTTTACAAGTTTTTTGATATTTTTTTCATCTACTCCACGTTTAATTACATCAAGATTTTTAAAACCTTGCTCTTTTAAAATATCGTAATTCGCAACATTCTTTGTAACACCAATTTTATGTACTTTTTTCGCATCCTCTAGAGATTTTAGTGTAATTGGTGAACCCTTTTTCTTAAAAAATACAAGTTGCATCTTTGTAAGAGGGCCAACCCATTTAAATTTATTTTCTCTCTCTTTTGTTCTAAGCATTGAAAAAATAGCACTATTTTTCTTCTTTTCTAAAATTTTCATCCCTCTTGACCAAGGATAAACTTTAATAGGTGATTTATCATTAATATCTTTTTGGATAGCTTCAACAATATCAACAGAGATTCCAACAAGCTCATCATTCACAATTTCTCTATACTGAAATGGTGGAAAAATTTCCGTCATAAGTTTAATGTTTTGACCAAAAAGTGGTGTGATTAGCACAAGTCCAATCAAAGTTTTAGAAAAAAAGTTCATTTGTATATTCCTTTATTTAAAGAGTAAATAGATTAAAATTTATATGTAAATTTTGCTCTTACAAGATTGTTATCTACCATTGTTGAAAGTCCTGATGTTGTTTCGTTTTTAACATTCCAATTCTCATAAACAATTTGCCAAGAGCCATTTTCAACTAGACGGCATCTCCAGTTAATTAAAATATCAAAAAGATTCATATCACTTTGTTGTGTTGAATCTGCATTAAACCAGTCATAGCCTAAAATAACAGCATCTTTTTTATTAAATTCATAAATAGCAGTTATTTTAGAAGCATTTACTTTTTTTACTGCTTTATTCTTAAGTGGAGTATTAAGTGCTCCATAAATTCCAGAACCCATTAAAAAACCATATGTATATTCACTATACATTCCCCATGATGTGTGGATGCTATAAGAGTTGTCTGCTAAATTAATCTGTTCTTGTGCAAACTGAAATGTTAATTTTTCTTTATTTACACTAAGTCTTGCTCCACCATAGTTATAGTCAATTTTTGTAGAAGTGTCTTTTTCAAATTTATCTTGAGATTTAATAGCCCAATAGTGCCCTTCAAGTTTAAAATTGTAACTACCAAAACTTGTTGCATAAGAAGCATCAGCGTAAGCCATATCTATAAAATCAATTCCTCTATAATACCATGCTTGAAGATTAATACTTTTTATAGGAGAGTGTTTAATTCCAATTGCCGCTATACCTCTGTCATAACTTACACCTAAAGTTTTACTCATAGAGACAAAGTCACTTTTTGCAGCACCATTATCCATACCACTGTTTTTATGGATATATAAAGTTTGTAGAGTTGTTTTTGGAATGATTTTTGATGTAAAATTAACTGCTTCAAAAAGATCAGGAATCACCCTTGCATCATCACTAGCAATAAGTGGTGTTGCAAGTTTTTGACGTCCAATTTTAAGGCTATTAACGCCATCGTTATATTCAATATTAGCTATACCTAAAATTGCATAACTTTGTGTGCCATCTACTAAATTTGTATTTTCTAACTCTTTACCACTCCCTGTAACTTTTGTAGTTGAGTAAAATTGTGCATTAAATTTAAAATTGTTAATTTTCTTTGTAGAAAGACCAAAAGAGAGTCCAGCTGCAGTTCCGCTTGCTTTACCAAAAATATCTGAGTCATCAGCAGTTCTTGTATAGTTTACAATACGAAATTCACCATTTGTTTTCGCATCTTTAAAAGCATTCGAAAGAGTATCACTATAAAGTGAAGAACTTAAAACAGCCATAACTAATAGAGCATTTTTTTTCATTATTAATTTTCCCTAACTTTTATTACATTTTGATTTCCTCAATTTTACATAAAAAAGAATATTATTTTACTTAATTATAAATGAAAATATTATTGTATATTTTTTATACAAGAGAACTTTCTTTTTTGAGTATTTTTCAAGTTATACTTCCAGCAAGATAAAAAAAGGAGATTTTCTTATGAAAAAAAGTGCTTTAGCAATGCTTTTAGCGTTACTCTCTCCTGCTATGCTTTTAGCAGAAGATAAATTAGATACTGGTGATACTGCTTGGATGATGGTTTCAGCAGCAGTTGTTTTACTTATGACTCCAGCTGGACTTGCTCTATTTTATGGTGGTATGACAAGAAGTAAAAACCTTCTTAATACGTATGCAATGGTTATGGGTGCATTTGTTGTTGCATTTGTAGCATGGATTGTAGCTGGTTACTCAATCGCGTTTGGAACAAACGATTCTGCAACACTTCAAACTGTATTTGGTGGTTTTAACCATATTTTACTAGATGGTATTAGTTGGAAAGATTTAAGTGGAACTTATCCTACATATGTATTTGTAGTTTTCCAAGGTACTTTCGCAGCAATTACAGTAGCGATTGCTAGTGGTTCTGTAATTGAGAGAATGAAATACTCTACATGGTTAGTATTTGTAGCTATTTGGACTATTGTTGTTTATGCTCCAATTACACACATGGTATGGGGTGGAGATGGTGCACTTTTATTTGATGCTGGTGCATTAGACTTTGCTGGTGGTACTGTTGTTCATATGAATGGTGGTCTTGCAGGTTTAGTTCTTGCTATACTTCTTGGTAAAAGAAAAGGGTATCCAAAAATCGCAATGAAACCTATGAGTGTTATGTTTACAGCACTTGGTGGTGCATTATTATGGTTTGGTTGGTTTGGATTTAATGGTGGATCTGCATTTGGTGCAAACGCTATTGCTGGTTTAGCTTACTTAACTACAGCTCTTGCTCCTGCAGTTGCAGCAGTGACTTGGATGATTTTAGAGTATGTAACATACAAAAAAATCACTCTTTTAGGTGTTGTTTCTGGTATTGTAGCTGGTCTTGTAGCGATCACTCCAGCAGCAGGTTTTGTTGATGTAAGTGGTGCATTTATTATTGGTGCTGTTGGTTCAATCGTAGCATTTTATGCAGTAATTGGTCTTAAAAAGAAACTTGGTTATGATGATTCACTAGATGCATTTGGTATCCACTTCATCGCTGGTTTATGGGGTGCTTTAGCAACAGCTTTCTTAGCACTTAATGATCAAGATTTACTTTGGGATGGTCCACTTAAAGCTACAGGTGATAGAATGGGACAATTCTTTGTTCAAGTTGAGTCTGTTGTAGTTGTTGGTTTATTTACTTTAGTTGGAACAATTGTAGTTTACTATATTGCTTCTGCACTTACAGGTGGTGCACGTGTTGATGAAGAGACTGAAACAATTGGTCTTGATGAAGAGCTTCACGGTGAAAAAGCACTACATTTATAGGAGTTAAATTATGAAAAAAATTGAGATTATTATTAAACCATTTAAGTTAGAAGATGTACAAGAAGCTTTAGCAGATATTGGAATTACAGGAATGACTGTACTTGAAGTAAAAGGGTATGGTCGCCAACAAGGGCATAGTGAACTTTATCGTGGTGCAGAGTATGTTGTTGATTTTATGCCAAAAATTAAAATTGACATTGTTGTAAATGAAGATGATGTTGAAAAAGTTGTAGAAGTTGTAAGTGAAGCAGCTCGTACTGGTAAAATTGGTGATGGTAAAATCTTTGTTTCACCAATTGAAGATGTTATAAGAATCAGAACTGGAGAGACTGGTTCAGAAGCTATATAAGCTTTTTTTCTCCACATTCATTTCTTCCTATTTTAAAAGCCTCCTTTTTTGGAGGCTTTTCTCCCTTTTACTTTTTTATTTATGTTAAAATTCATTCTAATTTTTACTAAAGGCTTGTTGTGCAAAAAGTAACCCTTATTGGGCAAATAGATAAAATCCTTTTTCAAGAAGAGAGCTTTTTTATAGCTGTTTTAAAATCGGGTGAGAGGATAAGTGGGGTTTATTATGAGAGTGAG
>Ga0256828_1001689_pt1 | contig 13591 bp, 11 predicted proteins | sample CV88metaG_FD_185993 | JGI IMG/M metagenome (GOLD analysis project Ga0256828, IMG submission 185993) | Hydrothermal vent microbial communities from East Pacific Rise, Pacific Ocean - CV88 | ecosystem: Environmental > Aquatic > Marine > Hydrothermal vents | place: Pacific Ocean: East Pacific Rise... | reverse complement strand
GTTATTCTATCTTGCTGACCTGGAGTTACCTCTATTTGATCGCTATCAGTAGTTGATAAAACCATATCCACCTTTTTATCCACTTTAAATGTATCTGTATTACTATCTACAGTTGGTTGTGTTACTCCACCTGCACTATAGCTTAGCGTTGCTTGGTTGCTAATGTCTGTTCCTGCATCTGTTCCAAGTGCAAAAGCACCATTTGTTAGTGCAATAACTGCTGCTATTGCTAAAAAACTCTTTTTCATCTATTTTTCTCCTTACTTAACTTTTACTTTATATTCAACTTTTACTTTTGAGTTAGCTGGAATTTCATTTATATTTACCAAAAGTGCATTATAATCTTTAGCTGTTGCTAAAACTTTTTTGCCATCTTTACTTTTTATAAAGAGTTTACTTGGCTCTTTAAAGCTTTTTCCACCATCTACTGAGTATTTAACACTAAATTTAGCCTTTGATTTAACGCTACCTTTTAGAAATATTAAATTTTTATCTATAGGATTTGTAACTTTTACATTTTTTATAGTTTCTGTGCTACTATTTGTGATAGTATCAACATATTTAATTGTAGTTTTTGGAACAACTTTTGTAACTTTGCTCCATACTTTTACAACTTTGCCGCTTTTATCTTTTTTTGAAATCTCTTGATAAGAGTTCAAATCAATACTTACTGCACTTTTAGCCAAAGCTAAAGCACTTAGAGAAAGAACTATTACTAAAGTTTTTTTCATCTTTATCCTTTAATTAACTTTTACTTTAAATAAGACCTCTTTAGTCTGATTGTCTTTGATTTTACCTATATCTACAACTACTTCATTATTTTCAAAGTAACCTGCATCACTATCTTTTTTGTCGCTTAAACTTACTCCATTAAGTTTAAGGCTACCATCTATATAGGTTGTTCCACTTGGGATGGCATCCTTAAGCTTAATTTTGCTTATCTCTTTGTTACTGTTATCTCCTCCAATTTTTAGAGTAATTTTATAAGTAATTATGCTTCCAGTATGCGTTTTGTTATCTTTGCTATCTACTGTTGCACTTTTAGTGCTTTGTAGATAGTAATCTCTAATTACATAAGTTCCATAATCTTGCGCACTCTTATTTCTAATAACTGTATCAACACTATTTTCTCTATCTTTACTACTTGTTGCTACACTTTTAGATGTTGCTTTAATACCCTCATCATCTTTGCTATTTGCAGTATAGTTTCCCTCTTTAATATCAGAAACTATAAAGAGAGTTGCATTCTCATCAGCATTTAAACTAAGCTCTGAAAGCTCTTTATCACTTGAGTTAAATACTCCATCTCCATTACTATCTATATATATACGAACATTAGTTGGCTTTGGATTAAAACTGTTTGTGCCACTACTTATATGCTCTAAGCTAACACTATCTTTATCATTACCCAAATTTGAAACAATAAAGGTTAAAACTCTATCTCTCTCTCCACTAGCAACTACTACATTGGAGTTGTCTTGCCAAGATAACTTAATATCAACAACTCTATCAACTACAAAACTATCACTATTGCTTTGTAGTGTTACTCTATTATTTGATAAAGAGTAATCAACAGTTGCAATGTTTGTAATAGTATCTCCAGCAGTTGTGCCTTTAGCATATATGTATGAAAAAGCCACAACTAAAAATAGAATTAACAGTTTAATAGAGCTTTCCTTTTATGTTAATATTATGTCATACACTAATGTTGTGAAATTATACCATATTATGACATACTAAAACTTAATAATGGATGTAAATTTGTAAAAAATGGAGTAATTATGAGTAGTAAAATTTATTATTAATAAGACTTATAACATATATCATACATAAAATGATACTATTGATTTATTGATATATTTTTCTTTTTACTATAATATTTTGCAAGATAGTTTACAATCAACTCTTTTTGCTTACTGCTAAGCTCCCATAAACCATAAGCATCATGCATAAGTTTTATCTTTTTTTTCCAAAAGTTTTTATTGCCACCATTTATAACTATAAACCTTCCTGTATGACAAATTGTGCAGTTCTCTTTAACATCACTTAAACCTACATCTTTTACAAGCCCTGTTGCTGGATCAATCTCTACTGCAAATATAAAAATTGGAATTAAAAATATAAATAGTAATTTTTTCATAGAGCTTCTCCTAATATAGTTCAGTAGTTTTATTTAATATATCTACTACATCATTGGCTTTTTTATATAGCACTCTCTCTTTTTTAATTAAAGAGAACATATCTTTTGGGGTAATATTATATTTTTTGTAATATTTTCTTGTTTCTATCCACTCTTTATTCATCTCTTCAATAACAGCTCTAACCTTTTTATTTGATATTCTAACAATACCTCTTTTTTTATCTCCATTTAACAAAGCATTTAGAGTATTTTTAAAAAGAATATAACTACCTCTAAGCCTCACTCTGTTTCTTTTTTCATCTTTTTTTATAAATATTAAAAATTTCTCTTTAAACATCTTTTGAGTCAACATCTTCTCTCTATCAGCAAAATTTATTGTGTGTTCTCTTATTTTACTATCATAAAGATTCAAATTAACCTGACTTTGAATACTTAACATTAATTTATGAGATAGTCTTAGTAGCTTTTCATTATTATTTAATATATATTCATAACTTTTACTATTTATTTTGCCATCTTTATAGATATTTTTAATATTTTGTGTAAACTCTTTCCATGTAAGTTCTAAATCTTTATAATCTTTTTTACTCTCACTGCTTAAGTTTGAATTTTTTATATATTTTAAGTTGTCATTAAATTTTTTAGTGCTATCTAACAACTCTTTAAAGTAATATTTTTTATCAACTTTGGCAATTAATAAAACTATATCTTTAGCTATCATTTGTGATAAAACTTTGTTTTCTGAAGCTTTAGAAGCAATTTTGGCATTCTCTTCTTTGCTTTTTAAAATATTATTAACTAAAGAGTTTAATTTAAGAGTAGTTTCACTTGCAATAATATAGCTATTAAATAAAAAAAGTATAGTTATAATCTTAACTGCCCTACTCATCAAAAATCCTTAGAATAAAAGTAGCAAAATTTTACCATAAAAATTATTTTATTACTTTTGTATCTCTAAGATTTTATTGAATTATTATAAATAATATCATATATATAACATATTTTTATCAAATATCAATTTTTTAATATATTTTTATAATCTTTTTTTATCTACAACACCTTTTTGCCAAAATTTTAATAGCACTCATTGCTATTAAAATCTCTAAAATTGCTGCTAAAATTAAAGAGTAGTAGTTAAGAATTGTAATATATTCAGTATGATAACCTATTGTTGCAACTGCTACAAGTAGTGTAAGTGGCATAGAAAGACTTAGTGCAGATAAAATCATCTCTATTTTTGATAAAAAAGGGTTTAATATAAAAGAGGCTACTATTTTAATAATAAATGAAAGTGCCACAATTGTTATTGCCTCAGCTGCTACTCCTGGCAATTTTACTGCTGTTAAATCAAATGTTGTGCCAACATGTATAAAAAATAGTGGCACTAAAAAGCCAAAACCAAAACTACCTATTTTCTCTTCTAGCTCAACTTTATGATGAAAAAATGCGCTTATTGCAACACCAGCAATAAATGTTCCAAGGGCTAATTCTAAATGCAAAGCAATCATTATAACAATAAATAAGAAAAATAGTGCCATACTAAGCCTTATATCTTGCTCTGCATTATCATCTTTTGGCATAAGCTTCTCTTTAAGCTCTGGTTTCCACCAAAATAGTAAATCTAAAAGGTTATATAAAATTACAATTAATAAAATAAATCCAAATAGTATTGCTAATTTAACTCCAAGCTCCAAACTAAAGCCAACCTCACTAGCAGCATCTAAAACAGTAAGTGTGATAATACTAGCAATTTCACCAATAACACCAACTATAAAGCTAATTTCAATCCATCTACTATCTTTACCATATATTTTAGATAGAGATGCCAATAAGCCAACAGAAATTAGAGGCAGTGAGATTATAAATATAATATTTAATTTAAAAATAAATCCGGCAATTGCTGATAAACTACCAAGAATAACAATATAAACCAAACCCCTTTGGAGCAATCTTTTTGGAGCATTTATAACTTTTGATAAATTTACTTCTAGTCCAGCTAAAAACATCAAATACAAAAATCCAACCTCAGCAACAAGCTCAAAATATTCGTTTTTATGTATTATGCCAATTGTTGCTAGAATAGAACCTAGCAGTATTTCAACTGCAGGAACAGGTGTTCTTATAAGCCTAGCAAACGCTGGTGAGAGCCAAAGAATTAGTGCTAAAATTAAAATTAAATATATATCACTTGGCATCACACCCCTTTGCAATTTTTAAACCCAAAGCTCTTAAATGCTCTAAATCGCTCTTTGGTTTTGCACCTTTTGTGGTTAGATAATTTCCAATAACAATAGAGTTTGTCCCCGCTTCATACATTTGCAACTCTTTATCTACACTATTAAAAATCAACTCTCTCCCACCAGCAACCATAATTTTTGCATCTAGCAAAAGCTCTCTTAGTTTTTTAATTATATCTAAAGCTTCATCATAATTGATATTTCTACTCTTTATTGGCAAAACACTATTTGGAATATAAAAATTTATTGGCACAGATTCAGGCTTTAGAGATACAATAGACTCTATCAAACTATCTCTATCATCTTTACTCTCTCCCATTCCAAAAATACCACCACAACACAAATTTAACCCTACTTCTTTAATATTTAGAGCAGTTTCATAGCGCTCTTGCCAAGTGTGAGTTGTGCAAATTTTAGAGTAATACTCTTTTGAACTCTCAAGATTGTGGTTGTAACTATCTATACCATTTCGTTTTAATATTTTTAATTGCTCTTTAGAGGCTGTTCCATTACAAGCAATTAGGTTTAATTTTGGAAACTTCTCTTTTAAACTATAAGCAATTTTTGCTATTTTTTGTGTAGTTTTATCATCAAGCCCACGCCCTGCAGTTACAAGACAATACCCAATAGCACCATTTTTAAGCGCCACTTCTGCCTCTTGAATAATTTGTGAACTATCTTTAAATCTATAACGCTCAATTTTTGCACCATACTTTATACTTTGAGTGCAAAATTTACAATCTTCACTACAATTACCACTTAAAATATTATTTATAGCACACAAAAAAATCTCTTTAGCCAAAATATGCCTTTTTTTTAATAATTATAGCTAAATTCCCTAAATAGAACAATATTTCAATATAAATAATGTTTCAATCTATTATATTTTAAACCAAATATTTTGCTTTTTTATATATTTTAAATATTTTTAACCTTTTTATGACATATTTTTGATATAATTCAAAATATTTTATTAAAAAGGACTTATTCATGAAAAAAACTTTACTATCTACTATTGTTGCATCTATGCTTTTAGGTATGACTTCTCTTGAGGCTTCTAATATTTTAGATTTAACATCAAATATAAATAAAAGCTACTCAAAAAATAATTATGCAAAAAATGAAGTCATAATTGTATTTAAAGATAATATAAAAATTCCAAACTCATTTTATAATTTTATAAAAAAATTCTCTTATCAAAAATATAACTTATCAAATGCTATGCATATTAAATCTAGTAATATAAGCACAAAAAATCTAATAAAACTTTTTAAAGACTCAAAATTTTCATCTTTTATATCTGCAGTTACACCAAATTACAAGTATTTACCTATTGCAACAAGTGATACATATTATAACAAACTTTGGGCAATTGAAAATACTGGACAAAAGATAAACAACAAAAAAGGCACCAAAGATGCAGATATGGATATAAATTTGGCTTGGGAAAAAGAGAAAGGTAGCCATGATGTTATAGTTGCTGTTTTAGATACAGGTGTTGATTATACTCATAATGATTTAGCAGATAATATGTATAATGGACTAGAAAAGCACGGTTATGACTTTGCTGGTGATGATAATGGTAATAATGATGATGATCCAATGCCAGATCAACCTTATGATAAAAAAGGACACTACCATGGAACTCATGTAGCAGGAACAATTGGTGCTGTTGGTGATAATGCTGAAGGTGTAAGTGGTGTAAATCAAAATGTTCAAATTATGGCTGTAAAAGTTTTTAGACCTAAGGGGTATGCTTATACAAGTGATATTTTAGAAGGATTAGATTTTGTGGCAAAAAGAATTGATCAAGGTGATAATATTGTAGCAATAAATGCAAGTTATGGCGGTGGCGGTGGTAGCCAAGATGATGCTACAAATAAAGCCATTAAAAAACTTGGGAAAAAAGGTGTAGTATTTTGTGCAGCAGCAGGAAATGACGGTAAAGATATAGATAAACACCCTACATACCCAGCTTCATATGATGCACCAAATATTATCACGATTGCTGCTACTGATCAAAATGATAAGTTGGCAAGTTTTTCTAATTATGGCAAAAAAAGTGTAGATGTTGCTGCTCCAGGAACAAATATTTTAAGCACATATCCTGAAAATAAATATGCTTATTTACAAGGAACATCTATGGCAACACCTCATGTAACTGGAGAGGTTGCTCTAATATCGGCATATAATCCAGATTTGAATGTAACTCAAAAAATAGAAATTATTGAAAATAGTGTAGATAAAAAAAGTGAATTAGAAGAAAAAATTGCTTCAGGTGGAAGAGTAAATGCAAATAATGCTTTAATAGAAATTGATAATAATGACAATAATGGAAATAATACAAACCATTCACCTATAGCAAATACAGACAGTGCAACTATGAATGAAGATAGTTCTATAAAAATTGATGTTTTAGCTAATGATAGTGATGTAGATGGAGATACTCTAACAGTTATAAGCACAAGCAAACCAGCACATGGAAGTGCCACTATAAATAGCGATAACACTATAACTTATACACCAAATAAAGATTTTAATGGCAAAGATAGTTTTCTTTATACAATTAGTGATGGAAAAGGTGGTAAAACAAGTGCTAGAGTTAATATAACAATCAAAAATGTAAATGATGCACCTATAGCTAAAGATGATAATGCCCAAACAAATAAAAATAGAAAAGTGACTATTGATGTATTAGCAAACGATAGTGATATAGATGGAGATACTTTAACAATAATATCTCTTAGTAATCCAACTAATGGTAGTGTAAAAATTGAAAAAAATAAAGTAACATACACTCCAAATAAAGACTTTACTGGAACAGATAATTTTAATTATACAATTAGCGATGGCAATGGAGCTAAAGCAAGTGCAAAAGTAACTGTAACTGTAAAAGAGGGTAACTCAGGATTACTTGGTGGATTATTAGGATGGTTATTTTAAAATAATAGATACTGATATTTTTAGAGAGTATAATTAAATGCTCTCTACTATTTTACTACTCCAATTTAAAGTTCCTGGCTCTCTAAAATAGTATTTAACAAAAAACTTTTTCTCTTTAACTTCAATCATAGCACATTCACTTAAGTTTTTGTTTCTTGCGCATATTTCTCCAGGGTTTAAAAAGAGTGTGCCATTTTTATATTCACAATTAAATTTATGAGTGTGTCCATACAAAACAATATCAGTATCTGCACTTAAATAATATGGCAAATGCATCATTTTTATTGTTGTATCTTTTATTTTAAGATAGTATGGCTCTTTTTTTATTCTAAAGCTATTTTCCATTCCTTTTAGAGCATAATCATTATTGCCAAAAACACTAGCATATGGTAAGCCACTATTTGCTAGGGCTTCTAAATTTGCTGGTAACTCTAAATCGCCTAAGTGCAAAAGATATTGCGCACCCTCTTTTTTTAAATGAGCAATTGCCTCTTCTTGCAAATCACCCCTCTTATGAGTATCGCTAAGAATACCTATTCTAATAGGGTCAGGTGATGAAAATAAACTTTTCATACTTTGTTCCTATATTTTTTCTTGATTTTTGCAATTGCTGTAGGAGTAAGTTCTAAATATTTTGCAATTTCAACTTGCTTGTAGCCATCATCTAAAGCTCTCATAATTGCTTTATCTCTTTGAGTTTTATCTTTGGCATCTTTTAGATACTCTTTTAATGATTTTAGTTCTTTATACTTAAACTTATACCCATCTTTTATAATCTCTTTTGATTGTAAATTTTTTAATTCTTTTAATTCTTTTTCATTTAATGGCAATTCTAAGTGTTCTCTTACTCCTTTGTAATTTATCTCCTTTGCCAATTTTGAACTTTTTGCACAAGTTATTATCTTTAAATCATCTCTTAAAATAGTTGCTAATAGTGTATAATTGTATTCACCAATTTTTTTACATATTTTTGCTTCTATTGGGTTATGCTCAATATATCTAAATAACTCATACAGATAACTCTGTTCTGCAATATAAAAAGATTTATATCTACCTTGCCATAGATGCCCAACTCTATTATTTTTTTTATTAAAGTAAATTGCATAATTAGAGTTAATTTGCCTCATAAAAAGAGATAAATTATTAGTTGTAGTTTCCACTAAAAGATGATAGTGATTATCCATAAGGCAATAATCATGAATATTTACTTTATAATCTCTACAAGCTTTGCATATAATTTCTAAGAACTTATCTTTATCATCATTAGAGTTAAAAACATTACTTTTAGCTACGCCTCTATTAATTATATGATGAAACCCTGCTACATCTAGTCTTGGCTTTCTTGCCATAAATAACCTTTATTTTAATTAATGGCTATTTTAGCAAAAATAAACTTAAAAGTTTATTTTCATCACCTGACCCTAAAGGCTCTCTATATGCCCTTATATCTTTTTTTCGACCTTATACTTACACTCTTTGTTTAAGCACTCATCTACTGTTTTTGTTTTTAGCTCTTTTCTTACCATTAAATAGCCACACTCTGGGCATTTGCCAATTGGTTCGTAATTTGTAATAAATTTACACTTTGGATAGTTTGCACACCCATAAAATTTACCTCTTCTGCCACTTCTCTCAATCAATTTTCCTCCACACTCTGGGCAAGGAAATTTAGACTCTTTTGGTGGGGTTAGAGGTTTTGCATTTTTGCATTTTGGGTATGCACTACAAGCCAAAAATTTGCCACGGCGAGAGTTTTTAATAACCATTGGGCTTCCACACTTATCACAAATTTCATCTGTCTCTTCGACTTGTGGTTTTTCTCCATCTTTTGACTCTTTCATATTTCGGCTATATTTACATTTAGGAAAGTTAGAGCAAGAGATAAACTCGCCATATCTTCCTTTTCTAATTACTAGCTCTCCATCTTCACACTCAGGGCATTTTTCGCCAATTGGGGTAACTTTTTTAAGAGATTTTATCTCTTTTTTCCCTTTTTCAATTTTTTCCATAAATGGAGCATAAAACTCTTTTAAAACATTTTGCCAACTCTCTTTGCCTTCAGCTATTAAATCGAGTTTCTCCTCCATATTAGAGGTAAAATTAGCATCAACTATCTCTGCAAAGTGCTTCTCTAGCATATCAATCACAGTAAAAGCAACCTCTGTTGGAATTATCTTCTTTTTCTCTATTTCTATATAATTTCTTGCTTGTAGAGTTGAAATTGTAGGGGCATAGGTGCTTGGTCTTCCAATTCCAAGTTTTTCAAGCTCTTTAATTAAACTAGCTTCGCTATATCTTGCAGGTGGCTCTGTAAAGTTTTGCTTGGCGTTAATTTTATCTAAACTAACCTCTTCTCCCTGACTCAATTTTGGTAAAATTACATCTTTATCACTATATCCTGTAACTTTATAAAAACCATCAAATAGCATCTTCTTACCTTGCGCTTTAAATACAGCACGGCTACCTTTAAAGAAGATATTTTGAAGCTCATACTTTGCATCTTCCATCTGAGAGGCTAAAAAGCGGTTATAAATTAAGGTATATAATCGCAATTCGCTACTTTCTAAATAGCCTTTTGCAATCTCTGGGGTAAACTCTATATTTGTAGGGCGAATAGCTTCATGAGCCTCTTGAGCGCCTTTTGATTTAGAGCTATAAAATTTTGCCTTTTTTGGCAAATAGTTATCTCCAAAATTTTTAGCAATAAACTCTCTAGCACCATCAACTGCCTCTTTTGCAAGGTTTAGACTATCTGTTCTCATATATGTAATTACACCACTAACTCCACTATTTGTTTTAACACCCTCATAAAGCTTTTGAGCAATTTGCATAGTTCGCTTTGGTGCAAAACCAAGTTGACTAGATGCTGCTTGTTGCAAAGTAGAGGTCATAAATGGTGGTGGAGTTTTTGCACTCTTTTTAACTGTTTCGATTTTTTCAACTATAAATTTATCATTTTTTGCGCTATTTACAATTTCATCTGCTTTCTCTTTGGAGCTTATTGTTAATTTAGCTATTTTTTTACCATCAAAACTATAAATTGCAGACTCTATAACTTTTTGAAATATAGCATCTATACTCCAATACTCTTTTGGCTTAAATGCCTTTATTTCACGCTCTCTATCAACTACAATTTTAAGTGCAGAGCTTTGCACCCTACCCGCACTCAATCCTCTTTGGATTTTACTTGCAAGAAGTGGGCTTAATTTGTATCCAACAATTCTATCTAAGAGTCTTCTAGTTTGTTGGGCATCTACACTATCCATATCCACTTTTCTTGGATTTTCAAGTGCTTTTTTTATTGCACTCTTTGTAATTTCGTGAAATACAATTCTTGGAAGCTCTGTTGGCTCTTTGCCAATTGCCTTTGCAACATGGTAGCCTATTGCCTCTCCCTCACGGTCTTCATCGGTTGCTAGATATACAACTTCTGCCTCTTTTGCCAATTTTTTAAGCTCTTTTACTGTTTCTCTATTATCTTTTGAAACAACATATTTTGGAGTAAATTTATCATCTTCAATAGTTATACCAAATTGAGTTTTTGGTAAATCTCTAATATGCCCTTTTGAAGCTATAACCTTATAGTTTTTGCCTAAAAAGTTACTAATAGTTCTTGCTTTTGCTGGTGATTCCACAATTATTAAGTTTTTCATATAAAGCCTGGTATTGTAAATTATTTTTGCAATTTTATCACAAAATTGTAAATTTATTCGATATAATAGCAAAAAAATAAGGAATTTCAAGATGAAAAAGTTTTTTTTAGCAATTTTAACTCTAATATTTTTAATTAGCTTTGCAGAAGCAAAAAACCCAGAATATATTGATAAAATCATAAAATTATATAATTTAAAAACCAATAATGCATTAGAGTTTAATGCCACAAAAAGCTCTGATGGCTACAATTTTAACTGCACTTTTAAAAATGCACCAAAAATTTATAAAACTATTTTTAACTCTAAACCTATGCATGTTATTGTAGATAATGGACCACTAGTAACTTCTCCACACTTTACTTTGGCAAAAGCTGGTTTGGTATCTAAAGGTTCGGTATTAAATATATTTAATGAAAAACTCTTAAAAGATATTAAAAAAAGTTTAAAGAGTGAACCAAAATATAGCTACCAAGCAGTAGTATCTTTTTCTAACAAATTAGAAGAGAAACTCACTATTGACCCTATAAAAATTGATAATAATGACACATCTATAGAGCTTTCAAAGATTTATGTAGCGAATAATTTTGATTTAGATAGCTTTACAGGTAAAAGTAGTTTAAAAATTGATAACTTAATAGTTAAACCCAAAAATAAAAGTGGTATTTTAGAGGCAAAAGATATAAAATTTATATCAAAAATTCCTCAAGAGCCAATAGATAATATTATGCTCTTTGCTGATAGTAAACTCTCTTTAGGAGAGGTAGATTTTAAAGCTACAGATAAAAACAAAAACCCTATTGCAGTTAAATTTTCTGCTAATATTGAAGGTATCACAAGAAGAGTTGATAAAGATTATTTAGATTTTGCAATTAAATATAATTTTAAAGCCTTAGATGCAAATACAATTGCACTAGCCAAGGGTATTAAAAGTAGTAGTTTAAATTTAGAGCTTAAAAACTTGGGCATAAAGGGTGTAGAAAAATTTATACTATTATCTCAAAAGTTAGATAAGCTAAATAGTAAGCTAATAGAAGCAACGCAAAAAAATGATAGCCAAGAGATGCAAAAGGTTATTTTAGAGCAACAAGAGTTATTAAATAGTGGTGTTGATATATTTAATAAAACATTTATTGGTGGTAAAAGTAGAGTTGTTTTAGATTTGAATTTAAAATCTGATAAAGAGAGTTTTGCTAAAGTTAATTTGCTATATAAAGGAGAGCCAATTAGTGGTAACATTCAAAGTTTAGTAATCTCTTTAATGGCGCAACAACTTAACTTATTTGATGGTGATTTTGAGGTGCAACTTGATAGCTCTCTTGCTACAAGCATTAATCCACTTGCAATAATGGGGCTAGATTTGCTAAAATCAAAAGGTTTTGCCACAGAGAAAAATGGACTCTATTATCTAAAAGGGCAACTTAAAAGTGGCAAAATTGTAATAAATGGCAAAGCCTATACAATACCAGAATTAACAAAGGCTCTATTTTAATAGATGTGTTCAATATTTGGAGCAATAGGAGCTACAAAAGGTGCAAAAGAGGCTTTTGAGCTTTTGGCGCATCGCGGAGAGGATGGCTCTAGCTTTTATGAAGATAAAAATATATTTTTTGGCTCTCATCGCTTGGCAATAGAGAGCTTTAGTAAACCACACAACCAGCCACTACAAAAAGATAACTTAATAGCTATATTTAATGGTGAAATTTATAACTACAAAGAGTTAATTAAAAGTTACAATTTAGATGCAAAAGATGAAATAGAGCTAATTTTAGAGCTATTTATACTTAAAAAAGATTTGCATAAAGAGCTTCGTGGAATGTATGCTATTTCTATATTTAATAAAGTTACAAATGAGCTTTGGCTATTTAGAGATTTAGCAGGTAAAAAACCTCTATATTTTGCAAAAGATGATAGTAACTTTTATTTTGCAAGTGAGTTAAAAGCTCTTAAAGCAGTAGCTACTGCAAATATTAAAAATTTAAAACCACACAGCTACACTCTAAATAAGAAGCAACTTCATCAATTTTTAGGCTTTGGCGCAACTATTAGCCCCACTACCCTATTTAAAAATATCTATAAACTGCCACCAGCTAGTAGCTTATATTTTGATGGAAAAGAGTATTTTATTAAAACTAATGAAAATATTTTAAATCAAAAAGTTGAAATTTTTAATATTTTAGATGCAAAAGATAGATATGAACAGATGTTAATAGAGGCTATTAATATTCGTATTCCAAGCCTTAAATATGGGGTTTTACTAAGTGGTGGACTTGACTCTTCGCTTATCTCTGCACTTTTAGCAAAAAAGAGCAAAGAGCCTATAAACCTCTTTAGTATTGGATATGAAGGATACTCAAAATATGATGAAAGAGCTTACGCAAAAGAGGTTGCAAAGCACTTAAACGCCAACTTTTATCAATTTAACTTCACCAAAGCAGATTTTTTTAATACTTTAGATGAGATGTTAAGATATATTGATGACCCAATTGGAGATCCTGCTCAAATTCCTCTATTTTTTTTAATTAAAAAGGCAAAAGAGCAAGGTGTAAAAGTTTTATTTAGTGGTGATGGAAGTGATGAGTTAAATTTGGGTTATCGCGTTTATAAAGAGTATTTAATGA
>Ga0256828_1001688_pt1 | contig 13592 bp, 13 predicted proteins | sample CV88metaG_FD_185993 | JGI IMG/M metagenome (GOLD analysis project Ga0256828, IMG submission 185993) | Hydrothermal vent microbial communities from East Pacific Rise, Pacific Ocean - CV88 | ecosystem: Environmental > Aquatic > Marine > Hydrothermal vents | place: Pacific Ocean: East Pacific Rise... | reverse complement strand
CATCTCACCTAGACTAGCATTTTTTCCACCAACTTGTTCTATATCATTTATATCAATCTCTTTGAACCATTTTATATAATACATTATATATCCATTATTTTATTATAACTCAACAAGGTATCATAAACCATGTTAAATTTAAAGCGTAATTATAACACAATGATTAAAAACAAATATTTTAAATAGGAGATTAAATTAGAAAGTGGTAGTAAGAGAGGGACTCGAACCCTCGACCTCCGGCTTATGAGACCAGCGCTCTAACCGGCTGAGCTACCTTACCACACATTGCTTTAAAGAGACGGAATTTTATCAAAAAAAAACTATGATGTCAATAGTTTTTTCAATTTTTATAATTTAAATTTTAAATTCAATAAAGCTTAGTCAATTAAACTAAAGTTTATTGAATTTTTTTATATATACTATTGACATTTGAAAAAAAATATACTAATATTCCAAAAAAATTAATAACTATAAGGAGAAACCAAATGTCATTTCAGCCATTAGGTAATCGTGTTCTTATTCTTAGAGAAGAGCAAACAAATACAACAGCTTCTGGTATTATTATCCCAGATTCTGCAAAAGAGAAACCACTAGAGGGTAAGGTTATTGCATTAGGACAAGATGCTATGGATGAAGGGATAGCTGAAGGAGATACAGTTGTATTTCAAAAGTATGGTGGAACAGAAATCACAATAGATGGTACAGAGTACCTTATTATGAATAGTGAAGATATTTTAGGAGTGATGAAGTAATGGCAAAAGAGATATTTTTTTCAGATGACGCAAGAAGTGGACTATTTAGAGGTGTAACTAAACTAGCTGATGCAGTTAAAGTTACAATGGGACCAAGAGGTAGAAATGTTTTAATTCAAAAATCATACGGAGCACCACATATTACAAAAGATGGTGTATCTGTTGCTAGAGAGATAGAGTTATCTGATACACTAGAAAATATGGGAGCTCAACTTGTAAAAGAGGTAGCTAGTAATACAGCTGATGAGGCTGGTGATGGTACAACAACAGCTACAGTTTTAGCTCACTCTATTTTTAAAGAGGGACTTAGAAATATCACTGCTGGTGCTAATCCTATTGAAGTAAAAAGAGGAATGGATAAAGCTTGTAGTGCCATTATAGATGAACTAAAAGCTATTAGCAAAGAGGTAAAAGACAAAAAAGAGATTGCTCAAGTTGCAACAATTTCTGCTAACTCTGATGAGTCTATTGGTAACTTGATAGCTGAAGCTATGGATAGAGTTGGAAAAGATGGTGTAATTACAGTTGAGGAAGCAAAAGGAATTAATGATGATTTAGAGGTTGTTGAGGGTATGCAGTTTGATAGAGGTTATCTATCTCCATATTTTGTAACAAATTCTGAAAAGATGACTTGTGAACTTGACAACCCTTATCTATTGATTACAGATGCGAAAATTACATCACTAAAAGACCTTGTACCTGTATTAGAGCAAATTCAACAAACAGGCAGACCTCTTTTAATTATTGCTGATGATGTAGAGGGTGAAGCTCTTGCAACTTTAGTACTAAATAAACTAAAAGGTGTACTAAATATTACAGCTGTAAAAGCACCAGGCTTTGGTGATAGAAAAAAAGCTATGCTTCAAGATATAGCAATCCTAACAGGTGGAACAGTTATTACTGATGAGTTAGGACTTAGTATAGACAAAGCAACACTAGATGAGCTTGGTCAATGTGCAAAAGTTGTTATTGATAAAGATGATACTGTAATTGTTGATGGAAAAGGTGACGCTAGTGCTGTTGAGGCTAGAGTAAATGAAATCAAAGCTCAAATTGAACAGACAACAAGCGAGTATGACAAAGAAAAACTCCAAGAGAGACTAGCTAAACTTAGTGGTGGTGTAGCTGTTATTAAAGTAGGAGCTGCAACTGAAACTGAGATGAAAGAGAAAAAAGATAGAGTTGATGATGCCCTAAGTGCAACAAAAGCTGCTGTTGATGAGGGTATTATCATAGGTGGTGGAGCTGCACTTGTTAAGGCTGCATCAAAAGTTAATCTTGACCTTGCTAATGATGAGCTTGTTGGAGCAGAGATTATCCTAAGAGCTATTCAAGCACCTATGAAACAGATTGCTATTAATGCTGGTTATGATGCTGGTGTAGTAGCTGACAAGATAGTAAATAGTGATAATCCAAATTTAGGATTTAACGCTTCAACAGGAGAGTATGTTGATATGTTAGAAGCTGGAATTATTGACCCACTAAAAGTAGCTAGAGTTGCACTACTTAATGCTACTTCAGTATCAAGTCTGCTTCTAACAACAGAGGCTACAGTATCTGATATTAAAGAGGAGAAAACTCCAGTACCTGCTATGCCAGATATGGGTGGTATGGGTGGAATGCCTGGTATGATGTAATATCATCAAATCTCCAAAGAAGAGAATAAACTCTCTTCTTTTATAAAAACTACTCCTATTTTAATCTTGAATATATAAATTAAACTATATAATTAAGAATAAATTAATAATAGGAGTATTTTATGAACTTTTCAAAAAATAATTTAATCAAAATTTTACCAATAATATCTTCTGTTTGCCTATTAGAGGGATGTGTACCTAGAAATGCTGATGGGACATATCCTACTACATATAGTTATCATCCTTATAATAAATTATATAAAACAAAAAATAGTCAACTAAAAAAGAATTATCATATATCTTATCAGGCCAAAAGTGTTTATAAACCAAAAACCAAATATGTAAAATATCGTCCTAAACGAGTCTATTATCCAAAGCAAACTTATAATCAACGCAGACCAAATCATATACAATTTACAAGGAATAACTTTTTTACAAAACCAAAATATAATGAAAGTGATAAAAACTTAGCCTCTAATAAAATAAATCTCATAGATAAAATTACTCAAATTGCTCTGTCTCAAATGGGAAAAACTTACTCTTGGGGAGCTACTGGTCCATTTACATTTGATTGTTCTGGATTTACTCAATTTGTATATGAACAAAATGGAATAGAGTTACCTAGAGTATCAAAAGAACAAGCAAAAGAGGGACAATATATAGATAGAGACAATCTAAAAAAAGGTGATTTGATATTTTTTAGTTCATCTAAAAGTGATGATGTTCATCATGTAGGTATATATCTTGGTAATAGTAAATTTGTTCATGCTAGTTCAGCAAAAAAGAGAGTTACTATTAGTAGTCTGGATGAAAAATATTATAGAGAGCATTTTAAATGGGGACGAAGATTAATTAATCAAAGAGATTTAAATAGATTTGCTTCAAATTAATTTTTAAACTATCTTTTATTTAGTTTTAATCTTTCCTAGATATTATATGCTCAAAATATAATACGGAGTTATATATATGGTAAATATAGCACAAATTCAAGATATACTAAAACAGGTAATATATCCAAGTTTCAATAAAACTATTATAGATTTTGGTTTTGTAAAAGAGATTGAAATTATGGATAATAGAGTATCTATAGTTTTAGATATACCATCATCTGATATAAAAGTAGAGAGTCAACTCAAAAATGAAATTACTAAAAGAGTATCATTTTTAGGTGATATTGATTTAAATATTACTATTATAAAACCAAAACTACCAAAACAGACTAGCTCTAATGGCAAAAATGTATTACCAAATATACAAAACTTTGTAATGGTAAGTTCTGGTAAAGGTGGAGTAGGAAAATCAACTACAACAGTTAATCTCGCTATAACCTTAGCACAACAAGGCAAAAGAGTAGGATTATTAGATGCTGATATATATGGACCAAATATTCCTAGAATGATGGGTATAGATGGGGTTGAACCTGTATTTTTGGGTAAAACAATTAAACCAATACAAGCACATAATATAAAAGTAATGTCTATTGGCTCATTAATCCAAAGAGGAGCTTCACTAATCTGGAAAGGTGCAATGGTAACTCAAGCTATAGAACAGATGTTAGAAGATATTGATTGGGGTAGTTTAGATATACTACTATTTGATATGCCCCCAGGGACTGGTGATGCACAATTAGCATTAGCTCAAAGTCTGCCTGTTACATCAGGAGTTTGTGTTACTACTCCACAAAAAGTTGCCCTAGATGATACTATTCGTAGTATGGATATGTTTACGCAACTCCATATTCCAATAGCAGGAATAGTAGAAAATATGAGTGGTTTTATATGTCCTGATAATGGAAAAGAGTATGATATTTTTGGCAAAGGAACAACTCAACCTCTAGCAGATGCTTATTCAACAGAAGTTTTAGGAGAGATACCAATAGAACCTGCTATTAGAGAGGGTGGAGATAGTGGATTACCTATTACTGTATTAGCTCCAAATTGTGAAACCTCTAAAAGGTATCAAGATATTGCTACTAAATTATGGAATAAACTTATTAAAGTAAATGAAAATGGTGGAGTTGATAATACGGCAATTCAACCAACTATTTTTTGATTTTTTGATTTAATCTTGGCTTATTTTTTAAATTAAGCCTTTTTTTGTTAAAATACAACTTACTGACCAGTAAGTAAGGAGCTAATATGACTAAAAAAAAGGAAATTTTGGATATAGCTTTAATTCATTTTGCTCAAAATGGATATGAAAATACATCACTTGATAATATTGCAAAAGATGCAAATATTACAAAACCTGCTATCTATTATCATTTTAAAAGTAAAAAAGAGATTTATAATCAAATTTTTATTAATCACTATAAAAATTTGAAATTCAAAAATAATTTAAAAGATTATATATATAAAATGGGAGAATTTTTTATTCAAAATCCTCAAATAGCTAAATTATTTGCAAAAGAGTTATCTTCTAATATGGAACATTTGGAACATGAAACAATTGAAATTGTATCAAAAACATTAAAAACTCTATGTTATATTTTAAAAGATACCAATATTAATCCATTTTTTATTCAAACACTTATTGTATCCTCATTTACAACATATTCACATACTTTGAAAATGAGAGAAACAATATCTGGAATTGTGCAAAGCCCAAAGCTTTTAATTGATTTTAATATTATAGATGAAATCTATAATACTATAGATTTATATATCAAAGGAAGAGAATGAAAAGATTAACTTTTATATTATTGACTAATATTACATTAAATGCTACTACAATTACAGAACTATTTGATGCACTCTCTCGACAACCTTTAACTCAAATTGATATTATCAATACTCAAAAAGCTAAAGTTATAAAAGATAAAATTAACTCAAGTTACTATCCAAAAGTTGATTTATTTGGAGATTATACTCATTATAATTCGGTTACTAATCTAAAACCAATTGACCCTATAACCACAGCAAAACTTACACAAAATAATAGTGCTATACCTTTTGCTCAAAGTATTGAAAAAATTGGAATTAAAATATCTATTCCTATTTTTATAAAAGAGCTATCAACATTGAATAAAAAAGCTAATATATTAATTCAAAATGCAAAATTGAAAAAGAGGCTAAATTTATATCAAAATGAAGCTTTAATTGTTGGGTATAATTCCTCTTTTGAGTATCTTGATAATCTGCTTTTGGCATTAAATCAAACTAAAAAGTCACTTGAAACAACTCGAAAAAATATAAAAATTTCAGTTGATTTAGAGAGAACTCCTGCTATTGCTTTAGATAAAATAGATGAGAAAATTAATAATTTGAATATATCTATAAATAATATAGAGATACAAAAAAATAAAATTATATCAAATATAGAACAGTTAACAGATATAGAAATCAAAAATCCAATAAAAATGCAACTTGTTTCAAATATAAATAAAAGTGAAATTTTTGCATTGAAACCACTAAAAACAGCACTAAAAGCTTCCAATTTAGATGTAAAAGCGACTAAAGAAAAGAGAGAATATCCAAAAGTTTCATTGAATATGATGTGGAGTCAAAATTATACAAACAATACAATAAATAATAAATCAGATAGTGAAGGTTATGGTTATTATCAAATTGGATTAAATATGCCTATTTATAATAAATCATTAGATAGTGATATAGAGATTAGCAAAATATCTGTTATGAAAAATCGGCTTCAATTAGAGAAAACAAAACAAAATTTGGAAGTAGAAGCTAAACAGCTAGAGAAAGAACTTAAATTATTAAAAATATCAAAAAATTTGAGTTTAAAAAATATAAAAAATAGAGAAAATCTTTTGAAGTTTGCAAAAGTCTCTTTTGATACAGGACGAATGACTGAAGAGGAGTATTTACGATATGAAGATGAGTTACTTCAATCAAAAGCTAAATATTATGAGATAGAGTCCAAAAAATGGCAAAATTTGGCAAAACTTGCCGTAATTTATGGAAATGATTTAAAAGGAGTTATAAAATGAAAACACTACTTAAACTTATTTTAGTATTAGTTGTTATTGCACTTTTGGCAATAGCAGGAATGAAACTTGTAAAAAAGAAACAAGAACAAGAAGCTAATCTACCTACACCAAAGACTTATGCTATGGTTGTAAATACAATTCAACCAAAATTAAAACATGAGATATTAACTCTCCCTTTTTTGGCTTTGACCAAAAGTAATAATAATGTCAAAATTAGTTCAAAAATTCCTGCAAGGGTTGAATTTATTATAAAAAGTGGAACAAGAGTTAAAAAAGGTGATACTATTGTAAAATTGGATAATAGTGATTTAAAAAATAAAATCAAAACTATAGATTTAAATATTAATTCTCTAAAATCATCACTACAAGCCAAAGAGGTTGCTCTAAATAATCTTTTTAAAACTCACAATAGAACAAAGAAATTACTACAAGTAAAAGGAGCTACAAAAGAGCAATTTGATAAAGAGGTTACCAATATTGAGATTACTAAATCAAATATCAAATCTATTAAATATCAAATTCAAGAGTTAAAATCAAATAGAGATAATATCTATAATAGTTTGTCATATACTATAATAAAAGCACCTATAGGTGGGATTGTTACAAATTTATCAAATGTTGGAGATATTGCAATGGTAGGAAAACCTCTAATTTCAATTAGTTCCAATTCAAATAACTATTTGATAGTAAGACTTCCTGATACACTACAAGCACAAGAGATAATTTTTGATAATAAAAAAATAAAATTATCTCCATTAAATAGCTCGTTTAATGGACTTTTGGAATATATAGCTTATATCAAAGATACTAATTTAGCAACAAATCAAACAGTAAATATAGATGTAGTCATATTTGATAATCAAGGGTATAAATTACCTCATGATGCTATTTTAAATAGAGATGGGAAAAATTATATATTAGTTATCCAAGGAGATAAAGCCGTAGCCAAGGAGATTAAAGTTGTCGCTAATGCAGAACAAGGAGTAGTGGTAACAGAGGTAAATCCAACAGATAAAATTGTTGTGGCTAAACAAGATATTTTATTAAAACTTTTAACTGGTATTAGTGTTCAAACAAGGGATAAAAAATGATTTTTGAATATTTTTACAAACGACCATATTTACTCTATAGTATAATTGTTGGTTTTTTTGTTATGGGTATTATTGGATTAATAAAATTACCCAAAAACCTTTTTCCAGACTCTAATCCTCCTAAAATAGTTGTTATTACAAAAGTACCAGGTGCTACAGCTAAAGTAGTAGCATCAACTGTTTCAAAACCAATAGAAGAGGAGCTTTCACGATTAGGATTAGTTACAGATGTAAGTAGTGTTAATGTTCCAAATTTATCTATAGTAAGTGCAGAGTTTGGTTATAAAAAAGGATTAAATGCCGCAGCTGTTGATGTAGCTAATGCTCTTAATGTAGCAAAAGCTAAAATGCCAAAAGATTTAACCCCTGCTATTTATGAGGCTGGAGATTTTACTTTGCCTGTTGATATTATATCTCTAAGCCCAAAAAATAACTCAATTAATCTATCAGAAATTAGAAAAATAGCAGATAGTTTTATAAAACCTCATCTTTTGTCCAATAAAAATATTGGAAATGTTGAAGTTTTTGGAGGATACCAAAGTTCTATAAATATAGAAATTGACCCATTTAAAGCCAAAAAATATAATATAGATTTTGATACTATTATCAAAGTAATTATGGCTCAAAATAAAGATATTCCAGTAGGTTTTGTAAAAGGGAAAAATAGTTTTTTCACAGTTACTATATATGGTGAAAAAGATAATATTTTAAATCTGGAAAATTTACTTATCAAACCAAATATTAGATTAAAAGATGTAGCTGATATAAAATGGTCTTATCAAAAAAGAACAAGTGGATATATTGGAAATGGTAAAAATGCAATTGCTCTATCTATTCAAAGAAGCCCAAATGGGAGTGTATTGGATGTAAGTAAATCAGCAAGAGCAGAAATGGCAAAACTACAAAAGCTCTATCCAAATATCAAATTTGAAATAAGCGACACTCAAAGAGACCTAATAGAACAAGCTAATACTAATATGCTTGAAGCATTAAGAGATGCAGTTATATATACACTACTTGTTATTATGGTGTTTTTAGGTAATTTTAGAGCTATTATTGCAGCTGGGTTATCTATTCCTATGGTATTTTTTATTACTATTGCGATTATTTGGCTTATGGGTGGAGAACTTAATATTGTAATTTATACAGCTATTATATTAGCACTTGGAATGTTAACAGATGATGCTGTAGTTGTATTGGAAAATATAGAAAGACATCTCAACCAAACCAAAGAAAATCTACAAACAGCTATTAAAAATGGAACCAAAGAGGTTCTAAGTCCTGTATTTGCAGGAACTTTAGCTACTATTGCTATTTTATTTCCTTTAATGTTTGTAGGAGGATTTCCTCAAAAAATATTTAAACCATTAATTGAGACACTTATTATTGCACTGCTAGTTAGTTATTTTTTATCTATTACTTTTATCCCTTTATTATCGAGTTATTTATATAAAAATGGTACAGGTAAAACAAAAATAGAAGAGGCTTTTGAATGGTTTTATCAAAATACAATAGGCAGATTGGTTAAACCTTATGAGGGAGTTTTAAAATTTTCAAATCCCAAAAGTTGGACAAAAATACCAAGAAGAGTATTTTTGACTATGGGGGTAATTGCATTTTTGATTTTTAGTCTCAAAAATGTAATGCCTACTATAGGAAAAGATGCTATGCCTCCAATGGATACTGGTATTATCAAAGCTCAAATTGCATTTAGTGCCAATGAAAATGTAGATACTGCTGAAAAAAAACTAACACCATTTTTAAAATGGTTAGATAATCAACCTTGGGTGGTTAGAAGTTCAATAGCCTTTGGAAGTGAAGCTGGTGTTCTGAGTTTAGGAAGTGGAAATTTACCAACTGAAGCAACTATAACTATAAATGCTGTTAATAGATTTGATAGAAAAAAAACATTATGGGAATTAGAGGATATTATTCGTAATAAATTATCAAAATTGGAAGGACTTAAACAAAATGATGTTTTTGATTTTGGAGCAACAGCACTATCTAGTATAAAGGCTACGGTAGATACAAGAATAACATCACCAAATCTTGATGGTATGAGTAAATATTCCAAAAAAGTAGAAGAGGAGATGAAAAAGGTAAAAGGTTTTACATCTGTATCTACTAGTTGGGATAAAGATTTTACAGAATATATTATTGATGTAGATAGAAATAAAGCACTACAATATGGTATAACTCCTATAAATATAGCAATGCAGTTACCAATAAAAGGTGAAGTCGTATCACTAAATGCAAATCTTGCTTCTATGAATACTCAATATATTAGATTATATCTAAAAGATAGATTTACAAAAAACTTAGAAACATTAAAACTATTTCCAATTAGTACAAAATTTGGAGATATTCCACTTTCTCAAATTGCTACAATAAAAAAAGATTTAACCTATTCTAAAATAGAGAGAGACAATATGCAATACTCTTTAGATGTAAATGGATATAGAGCAAAAAGACCAGTAACTCATTTAACAGAAGATACTATAAAAGAGATTGAAAAAGTTAAAGAGAGTGGATTTAATCTAACTCAAACAGGAGATTATGCTCAAATCCAAGACTCATTTCAAAGAATGATAAAAGCTATAGCATTAGGAATAGTAATTTTAATTATGAGTCTAATAGCTATTTATAAATCAATTAGAATGTCTTTTATTATGATTTTGGTATTACCTCTCTCTATGATTGGAGCAGCTTGGGGCATGTTGATTTTTAATAAACCAAGCTGTATGCCTAGTCTATTAGGAATTTTACTACTATTTGGAATAATTATAAAAAATGCTGTTTTATTAATTGATTTTTATCAAGAGTATAGAAAAGATGATACACCATTTAATTCAGCTATAAAAAGTGTAACAGTTAGATTTCGTCCTGTTATGATGACAGCTTTTGGAACAATTGCAGGTATGGTACCAATTGCACTTGAACAAGCTATTGGATTAGAGAGATTATCCCCTCTAGCTGATGTAGCCGTCGGAGGACTTTTAATTGGAACTCTATTAACTTTAATATATATACCTATGTATGCTTATATTTTTGATGGGGAAAAATAGAATTGAGTTTTAATTTTTATATTACTCTTGATTGAATGGTAATACCTTTGATATAATACATTAACTTAATAAAACTAGGAATAGATATGAAATGGGTATTCAAAGAGATTTATGGAGCAGGAATTATATTTTTTTATTATATTAAATGGTTGGTTTTTATAGGTTTACCTATATTGTATTATGGATTAGATTATAAACATAATACTGTTATGGATATACTTTGGATTTACTGTTTTATTTTAATTATTAAAGATTTTGTAATGATATTTATCCTAAAAAAAAGATATTGTGAAGTAGAACCAAAAAATAAAAAATAGATAATTTATCTCAGATTTAAATATCTGAGATAAATTTTTTAAGCATCATAAACATCAGTTTTATTAAACTTCATAGCTAATAGTGCATACATATGAACTCTCTTTTTACTTCTATTGGAAGTACCAAGCTGTTCACATACCTCTTTTATAGCTTTATCCAATTCTGCATCATCATTAGTTAATCCTAATTTCTTCTTTAAAAAGTTATTTTTAACTCTATCTAATTCAGCTGGTTGCCCACACGCTACAACTTCAGCATCTTTATTATATACAGATGGTCCTAAAGATATTACAACTTTAGTTATCAAATCATCACTAATATTCAAGTTTAATTTTTTTGCTTCAGCAATCATTGCTTCTATTTTTTCATCTCTTTTACTCAAAATATCTTCCTTTATTATAATTGTTTTAATGTATATAGATATATACTATACACATCAAAATATTATTTTAACTCTATTTTACTCTTTTATTGTTTTCATATCTATGATTAATTAATAATTTACCATCTCTATTATATTTTCTATATCTACCATGTCTCATATTGTTATAATATTCAACTTCTAATTGTATTTGACCATTGGTAAAATATACTCTCTCTATCCCATGTTTTAATCCATTTTTATAATGTGTCTCTCTTCTTAGTTTACCATCTGGGTAATATATACTCTCTAATCCATTTTTTTTATTATCTTTATAATTGCATTCCCATTCTAATATATTATCTGTATTAAACCATCTTTGCATACCATTTTTGAGTCCATTTTTATAGCTACTTTCCCATTCAATATCACCATTTTTATAGTACTCATAACGCATACCTTCTCTTTTGCCATTGAGTATATGAGTTATAGTTTTTATACTACCATCAGCATAATAAGTCTTTTGGGCTTCTAGTTTATGAGTAATTGGTGTAGATAATCTATTATTGTTAACAGGAGTCCGAACTTTTTGATATATAACAACTATAATCACCAAAACTATAACAAAAACTATAATTAGCTTTTTGACCAAATCTGAAGATAGTTTTATCTCTTTTAGATTTAATATATAACTCATACACTAACTCTAACATAAAAAAACTTTAATAAATATTAATAATGACAATAATATATAAAATTTATCTTGTAACGATATTTCTACAATTTACTTTATGTCTGGAGAGATTATCATCTTCTATATTAATACTTAGATTATTTGCATAATAAAAACACTCTTCATATAATTCATCTCTATTAAATAGTATTTTATAATAACCTATAGAGATAGCTATATTATCTTCTCCTATACGATTTAGGTTATTATTATCATATCTAATAACATTAACAACATCTATTTTACCTAACTCTACAGCTTTATCTCTTGCATATGCTTCAACATTAGCCCACATATATCTATTTACTTCTGGTACTTGAGGTATAATATTAGCCAAAGAGTATGTAGCCTCTAAACTCTCTTGACTCCAATCAAATGACGCATCTGGTGCCATATGTCCTCTATCATAGCCTGAACCACTATAATCACTAGATTTTGCACGATAAGCTTCATCTATTAATTCTTCTTCATAAAATTCTGGTCTCTCTTGAATATTTAACTCATTTACCAAATCCCCTTCTAAAGTATAAGCTACACTTTTAGCACTTTTTAAATTATAATCATAACAAATTACGAAAAAGTCTTTATCTAATATCTGATTACAATTATCGTCATTTATAAACTTATCTATATAATTGGTTGGTTCTTGCAAAAGTGGAGTGGAAACAAAAGTAAAAAGTGTTCCATCCTCTATATTTTGACTACTATTTATTTCAGATGCAACTATATTTGTACTATTATCTTCTATCTGACTAGTTTGAACAGTACCACATCCTAAAAATAACTCTAATATAATAATATAAAATAATATTTTAAGACTACTCATACATAACTCCTTTTTTTAAGTTAAAATTATTATATTAATAATATCTTTAAATTATTAGTTAAAAATTAAATTTACAACATAAAAAATGGATAAATATGATAAAATATAAAAAATATAAGGAGTAAAAATGAAAAATATATTAAGTATTACAGCAATATCTGCAATAATGATATTAACAGGATGTAGCGAGGATGGAACAGACAATAATGCTACAAATGGAGTATTAAGTGATTATAATCTTAGTGGTGATTATGTTGATTATAATAATAGTAATGATGTATATACAAATACACCAGCAGATAATGGATATAATCCAGATTTAGGTACATTAGTTAGTGATGGAACAGATAACTATATTGCTTCTTATGATATTGATAGTTTTAAAAGTTGGTACTCTTCTACTTGTAGAGAGACATTTAATGAAAATCTATATCACCCAGAAACAGGCGTATATGAAGGAACAATAAATTGTGGCAATAAAGATTTATACTCTATTGATTTAAATTATATGAGTGTATTTACATCAATTCATGATATTAATCTAAGTCATAATCATTTAGGAACTATTGATTTTACACCTCTTAGTAATACAGAAGTTATAGAGATATTAGATATTAGTTATAATGAACTTGATAATGAAATTGACTTCTCACCTCTATTTAATCTACATAATATTAATGAGTTGTGGATACAAGGTAACCATATTCATTATACAAGAGAAGAGAGAGAAGCACTATATAGAGGATTTAATAATAGAAGTTTATATATAGGTTTCTAATTTTTTATTTATAGAGCTATGCCAAAGTTTAAGAAAATCAAATCTATTATAAATTTTGGCTCCTAGCTCTATTTTATAATCC
>Ga0256828_1001687_pt1 | contig 13607 bp, 9 predicted proteins | sample CV88metaG_FD_185993 | JGI IMG/M metagenome (GOLD analysis project Ga0256828, IMG submission 185993) | Hydrothermal vent microbial communities from East Pacific Rise, Pacific Ocean - CV88 | ecosystem: Environmental > Aquatic > Marine > Hydrothermal vents | place: Pacific Ocean: East Pacific Rise... | reverse complement strand
ATTAAAACCTGATCAATCAGAATTTCTAAAAATAGCTCAAACATTTTGCATAGATCTTATAGAATCTAATAAAATTATTTTATTCATATTTACTATATTAATTATTACACATTATTATATGTTCTTCAAGCTGTTTTCAAAACTCTTCAATGGAAAAATAGCTTGCTCTTTTTACACAATCCTCTTTCATAGTTAAACATTTTTCTTTTGTTAAATATTCTATTCAAGAAATAATATCTTCTACTTTTCATCATTCTGGTATCAAATAACCAGTTTTTTCATGTATAACACTCTCCTTTATTCATCACTCATTAACTCATAAAACTGGTTTTCAAGCAGCCATAGATTCTACTGGAACCATTCAAAAATCTTCATCAATTGGAATACATATTCAAGCAATAGATTTTCAAATCAAATCTGTAAATCATACGTTTCAAGGACAAGTTATAAATTCAATATTTCAATATCATTTAGCTAATTCAAAAATCTCATTTTTTTGAGGATCATTTTCTCAATATATAATTTTAATTTTTTTATCAGGCATTTTTATAAATGCTTTTACAATATTATCTATTCTTTTAGCCGTTGATAATCTTGAAACACTTATATAATAATCTCATTGAGAAATATATTTAAACTTATCTAGTTCAACAGCTGGGTATAAAACTTTTGAATCTATTCATAAAAATTTTTTTAATCTAGATCTAGTATTTTCTGAATTAGTTAAAATTAGATCCATTTGTTTAATATCATATTCATACATTTTTCTAAAAATATACGATAACAAATTAAAAACAGGTTTTAATAAAAATGGAACTTTTTTTAAGTATTTGTCTCTTAAATCATATAAATATCTTGGTGGAGTATGACAATAATAAATCTTTTTTATATTTTTATTACAATTTCTAACAGCACTTATACAATCTCAAGAAAAAATAACAGTATCATAATTATTCAAAAAATCTGTCTTAAATAAAAAAGCTAATTTTAATTTTATATGTCTAAATCACTTAGCAAAAATTTCTCACGAAACAGAAATTATTTTTCACTTAAATCATTCTCTTCTAAGATCAAAACTTCATTTACTAAAAAAACCAGAAGCCAAATCAGCACCTAGTATTTTAGCCATCATTAAAATCAATCTTTCTCATCATCCTTTATACAAAAAGGTATCGTGTAAAATAATTATTTTTTTATCCATCGACTTTATCTTTAAATTTATCTTTAAATTCATTTAATGTAATATCCTTATTCATTATACAATAATACATTTCCTCCTTTATTTTCATATCAAGTTTTATAAAATCTTTTATAACTTTTAATGAATTAGGATAAATTTCTCTTACTTCCTCAGAAATTATAATATTTTTATTCATTCACATTAAAAATTTGAAATATCAAATATTTGTAGTTTTAAAAAATTTATGCATTGAATCTCAAAATTCTAAAGCCAAAGGTATAGAAAAATACATAAATGTATATATATCTTCTCAAATAACACCTACATCAAGATCAGCAACTATCCTAGAATATTTATTATTAAGAATTCACCTATTTTTAAAAACAGTTCAAATTATTCACTTTCTTAATATTCAATAATCAATTCATTGTAAATTATATTTCTCTTGATATTCTGAAATCTTATTTTGAGCTAAAGTAAGTGAATAAAATTCATCTAATACCCTAGCTGTTCAAGTATGAAGTGCATCATGAAATAAAGCAGCATATAAAATAGATTTAATTTCTATAATTGTATGTTTATTTAAAGATAACATTAATGCTCATTTAGCAACTCTTAAAGCATGAACAAAATTATGATAAGGATTTCTATCATAAAATTTTCTAATATCTAGTAATATTTCTTCACTAACAAGTTTGCTACTAATAAGTTCTTTCATTAATATATCTTCTTGCCTTTGTTTATATACAATATGCATAAATTATAATTTATTTTTTAATTTATTTAATAAATTTAGAGCATCTATTGGAGTAAGAAAATCTAAATTAATTTCTTTTAATTCTTTTTCAACTAATGAGTCTTTTTCAATATATTCAATTTCCTTAATTACATCTACATTTCATAAAGATAACTGTTTTATACTATCTTTTTCTAATTTTTTTAACATTAAATTTGCCTCTTTAATAATATCTTTATTCATTCACGCTAGCTTGGCTACCTCTAATCAATAACTTTTTTTCATTCATCATTTAATAACTTTTCTTAAAAAAACTATTCACTCAGAATTTTCTCAAACAGCTACAGAATAATTTTCAACTCATTTCAATGTTTTTGATTCATCAACTAATTCATGATAATGAGTTGCAAATAATGTTTTTGTTTTTTTATTGTCATGTATATTTTTCAATATAGACCATGCTAAACTCATTCAATCATAAGTAGATGTTCATCTACCAATTTCGTCAATTATTACAAAACTTTTCTCTGTTATATTATTAATAATATAAGCCATTTCTTGCATTTCTACCATAAAAGTAGACTGTCCTAAAAATAAATTATCTCAGGCTCAAACCCTAGAAAAAATTTTATCTGTCAAAGGAATCTCTGCTTTCCTAGCTGGAACAAAACTTCAAATATGAGACATCAAAATAATTAAAGCATTTTGCCTTAAAAAGGTAGATTTTCATCACATATTTGGTCAAGTAAGAACATTTATAAATTTACTTTTAGATAATTCTAAATCATTAGATATAAAATCTTTTTCAATTTCTTCAATAACAGGATGTCTTCCTCATTCTATATGTAAATTATACTTATCTTTTATTTCTGGTCTTATATAATCGTTATTATAAGCTACTTTACTCAAAGAAGCAAGCATATCTACATTAGCTATTTTTTCTGATAATGTTTTTATATCTGCAAAACTATCTAAAATTTTTTCTCTTATTTCTCAATATAATTCATATTCCCTATTATATAACTCAGATTCTCAATCTATTAATTTATTTTCAAATATTTTTAAATCGTTAGTTACATATCTAACTGCGTTGACAAGAGTAGATATATGTACAAAATCAACTAAAGCTTTATCAATTTGGCTTTTTGGGATTTCAATGAAATATCAAGAAGCAGAAGTATATTTTATTTTTAATTTTTGAATTCAACTTTTTTCAATTAACTCAGATTGATAATTAGCTAACCAATCTTTTGAATTATTAATAACAGATCTTAAATCATCTACTTTTTTATCATAACCATCAGCTATAATATTTCATCAAGTTATGTTATTATTAGCATCATTTTTTATTGATGAATCTATTAAATCAATTATATCCTTAATATTTTTCATAGTATTTTTTTAATCTACTGTTATTAATCACAAAAAACTTTGATTTATTTTATCTTTAATTTTACAATTTACAATATTTTTTTATCCTCAATTTAATATATAAATAAATTAAAAATACTAAGTATGATTAAAATTTATGATACAGATACAATAACAGAGATAATAATAAAAATAAATGAATGTGAAGATAATGAAATAATCTTAGATTTCCCTTTTAATCATCCCATTTTGCACAATTATATTTTTTTAAAAATGATTAAAGCAAAAGCATGAAATAAAAGAGTAACAATAATAACTAATGATTTAATTTCTAGAAATATATGAAAACCTTTATGAATTAATTATTCTATAATAAAAGATAAAGATTTTTTTGAAGAAAAAAAATTAAGTACAAACTTATTAAAACATAATTATACCTTTTTTGAATATTTAATTTTTGAAATAAAAAAATTATTTAGAAAAATAAATAATTGGGTTTTTTGATTAGAGACAGTAAAACAAATAAAATATAAATCGAAATACTATAAAGTTAAAAAATGATGACCAATTTTTTTATTTTTTTGACTTTTAGTATCAATATGAATGCTACTATTTATATTTTATTTTGCAGTATCAAAAACATATGTTGAGATAACTCCAGAAATTAATATAAAAACTAAAGCTAAAAATATAACTTTTAAAGAACATTTAGAAACCGAAGAAAAAATAATACAAGATATAGATACTGTAAAATTAAAAAAGATAACTACAAAAATAAATCTTGATTCAATATACAAAACAACATGAATAGATTATAATAATACATCAAGAGCAAAATGAACTGTAATATTTGTAAATGAACTTAGAGAAAAACAATATCTTCGTCCAAAAACAAGAATCTTGTCAAGAAAATGAATATTATACGAAACAACTGATTGGGTTAACATACCAAATGCTACTAGAAATTGAAGCTGAGTTCTTATTCCATGACAAGTTGAGGCAAATATAATAGCACAAATATATGATGAAAAATGAGAATTCACCTGAGCAAGATGAAATTTAACAGAAAAAGATACATTTATAATACCATGATTAAAATTTAATCAGGACAAAATTTATGCAAAAACCAAATGACCTATAACTTGATGAGATAATAATTACACTAATGTAATATCAGAAGATGACCTAAAAAATGCATATGAAATCTTTACAAAACAACTAAAAAGTGAAGCTCTTAAAAAAGTTAAATCAATTTTAAAAGAAGAAAATAAAATCAATAATGTATCTTATGAAATACTATGAGTTGAAAATATTATTAACTATCATGATAAAGTAATAAATACAATTTGAGATTTAAAAGTATGAGATAAAGTAGATAAATTTAAATTAAACTGAAGTATAGAATTAACAACATATACTTATAATAAAGAATCTGTAATATTATCACTAAAAAAACTAATAAAGTCTAATCTATTAGAATGAACTGAAAAACTTATGTTTATAAATGATAAATCAATTAGATTTTCAAGTATTATATCTAGAGAAGACGAACCAGTTTTAACAATAAAAGCAACTACAGAAATAGAAGTTTGAATTGCGTACGATTTTGATAATTCGGCTAATGCCTATATACAAAAGTTAAAATCTATAATTTCATGATTAGAAATAAACGAAGCAACAAACATTTTATTAAATGAAACAAAAATAAGTAATGTACAAATTACAAATTCTCCTTTTTTCCTAAAAAATGTTACAAAAAAAATTGATAATATAATTTTTAAGATAAACAAAAACTAATATTTTATTGAAAAATATTAGTTTTTTATATAATTAACGGGTTAAATAAATAATAAAAATATAAAAATATGAATATTAAAAGTAACGAAATTAGAAAAAAATTTTTAGATTTTTTTAAATCAAAAAATCATGCAATTATTCCTTCTGCTCCAGTTGTACCTGAAAATGATCCAACTGTTTTATTTAATACAGCATGAATGCAACCTCTTGTTCCCTATCTTATGGGTGAAAAACATCCTTCTTGAACAAGGTTAGCAGATTCTCAAAAATGTATTAGAACATGAGACATAGAAGAAGTATGAGACAATACACATCTTACTTTTTTTGAAATGCTTGGTAACTGGTCTTTATGAGATTATTTCAAAAAAGAATCAATAGCTTATTCTTGGGAATTTTTAACATCAAAAGAATGGTTAAATCTTAATCCTGATATGATTGCAGTAACAGTTTTTGAGTGAGATAAAGATGCTCCTAGAGATGAAGAATCAGCTGATATATGGAATAGTGTATGAATGCCTAGAGAAAGAATTTCATATCTTCCTGCTTCTGACAACTGGTGGGCTGCAGGTCCTACTTGACCTTGTTGACCTGACTCAGAAATTTTTTACCGGGTATGAAAAGAAGATTTACCACCTGCTTGAAGTAATGTAGAAAATGATGAAGACAATTGGATGGAAATATGGAACAATGTTTTTATGGAATATAATAGACTTGAAGATGGTAGCTTAGAAAAATTACCAAATCAAAATGTTGATACGGGTATGGGGTTAGAAAGAATAACAGCAACACTAAACTGAGAAAAAACAGTTTATAATACTGATATGTTCAAAGAAATAATTGAAGCAATTACAAAAGAAATATGAGTAGAATATAACGAAAACACAATGAAAGCTATAAGAGTTATAGCTGACCATTCTAGAACATCTACAATAATGATAAGTGACTGAGTTATTCCTTCTAATGTAGATCAAGGTTATGTATTAAGAAGATTAATTAGAATAGCTATAAGAAAGGCTTATAGTTTAGATTTTAAATGAGAATTTTTAAGTAAAATAGCTGAAGTAGTAATAAATAAACTATGAGAAGCTTATCCTCATATGATAGAAAAAAAATCTGAAATATTAGAAGAAATAGAAAGAGAGGAAAAACAATTTTGAGAAACTTTAGAAAAAGGATTAAAAGAATTTGATAAATTAGTAAAAGGTTTTCAAATAGCATTTGAAAGAACATGAAAAAAAGTTGATACAATAGCTTGAGCTAAAGCATTCAAATTATATGACACCTTTTGATTCCCTCTTGAAATGACAGTAGAATTAGCTGAAGAAAGATGATTAAAAGTTGATGAAAAATGATTTAAAGAAGCAGAAAAAAAACATCAAGAACTTTCTAGAGCATGAGCAGAACAAAAGTTTAAATGATGATTAGCTGATAATTGAGAAGAAACAACTGCTCTACACTCTGCTACTCACTTACTTTTAGCTTGATTGAATCATGTATTATGATGAGGAATTCATCAAAAATGATCTAATATAACAGCTGAAAGACTAAGATTTGACTTTAATTTTGATAGAAAAGTGGAGAGAGAAGAATTAGATAAAATTGAAGAATATGTAAATAATGCAATATCAAAAGAATGTAATGTAGAATTAATAAATATGGATAAAGAGGAAGCTAAAAATTCTTGAGTAGAATGAAGTTTTTGGGAAAAATATCCTGACGTAGTAAAAGTCTATACTTTCAAAGATTCTGAATGAAATATATATTCAAAAGAATTATGTTGATGACCTCATGTTGAAAATACCAAAACAATGTGAAAATTTAAAATTAAAAAAGAAGAATCTTCTTCAAGATGAGTGAGAAGAATAAAGGCTATTTTGATTAAATAAATCACTAAAAAGATTTTAAGAAAAAACTATAAAAAAGTTTTGACTTAGGATCTTTTTTTTATATCATAGTCAAGCTTTAAATATATGCGGGTGTAGCTCAATTGGCTAGAGCCTCTGCCTTCCAAGCAGATTGTTGTGAGTTCGAGTCTCATCACCCGCTCCATTTAAAAGCTTCTTTTTTTTACTCAAGTATGGGTGTATAGCTCAGTTGGTTAGAGCGCACGACTGATAATCGTGAGGTCCCAAGTTCAACTCTTGGTACACCCACCATTAAAAAAAGAACTAAAGCTGAGGTCTTCTTCGAAGCTTCAGCTTTAATTTTCGGAAATTGGCGCAATTGGCTAGCGCACGCGCTTTGGGAGCGCGGGGTTGCAGGTTCGAGTCCTGCATTTCCGACCAATATTAGAATACAATCAAATAGCTTCAGAGATAGATTCTCTGAAGCTATTTTTTATATTATATAATTTATTGAATACATAAAAAACATCAGTATTAACTGATGTTTTTTGTTATTTTAAACATTCACTTGGATACACAGTATAATTAAATAAAAATGTACCATCATGAAGTTTATAATCTATTTCATAATGAATTTTTGAATCATCCATTTTTTTGAATAGTTTATTTTTACAGAATGCTGAAAGATGAATACCTTTCATTGCTGTTTTTAAATCTTTTAATATCTCTTTAGATGTATCAGAGTTATCACTAAGTCTATAAAAATATTTTGGTATTTCTGAATTATCTCCGTTTTTACCTATAACAGTATATTTTAACTCTATACCATTTTTTATTTTTTCAGCACCATCAAATCTAGTTATACTATCTACTTGCTGTCCCTTAACCAAATTAGATGAAGCAATTAACAAGTTTATAACAGAATTATAATCCTCAAATACCTCTACTTTATCATGATTTATAGCTCCATTATCTTTTAATATTTTTATAACTTCTAAATCTCCTTTCTTTTCAGCATAATACAAAGGAGTTTTTCCATAGTTATTCTTTGTATTAATTGATGCATTATTATCAATTAAAAACTTAACACACTTTAGATCAGCTTCAGAACTACATTTATGCAACAAAGTTTTACCTAAAGAATCTTTATTATTTATATCAGCTCCTAAACTAATGATATAACTAGCCATATCATACTTTTCACCAAGAATTAAGATATCAAGAAAAGTAAGATTATATAAAACTCTGTCATTATTTAAATCAATTTTATTTGATTCAACATAATTTTTAACTAATTTCTTATCATCATTTTTCAAAGCCTCAATAAACTCTTTAATATTCTTTTTCTTAACTAAACCTAAAGTATAATCATAATGTTTTTTTATCTCATTATAATCTTTTTTAGCAGAAACTTTTTTTAAAAGCTTTTTATACTCCTTTAAAGCTAAATCATAATTCCCTGCTTTAGCCTCACCTAACAAATATGTATCTGTATAAAATATATTATCAGGGAACAAACTATGATTCAACAAAGCATAATATCTTCCCATTTCTAAATACTTATCTACATAACCATACTTATCGATAAGAAAATATGCCTTCAAATTAATATAAGATTTATATAGATAAAAAAAATCAGTTAAAACCTTTTTATCTACATCTTTATATTTATCTAGCATACTAGCAGTAAACAAGTCCATTACAGCATTTCTTATAACCAGTTTTTTATCTAAAGACAAATTATCAAACTTATCATAATTAGATATAATAAGCTGATAGTCATCTCTTTTTTTATAATAACTAGTTAATTCTTCTTTTGAAAGATTAGGATAATTTTTCTCTAACAGATTCAAATCATCAACTTCAGAACCAAAAACAAATGATACAATTAGCATCAAACTGACAATAACTTTCGTCATATCTTCTCCTTTTTTACCTAGTTAATAAAAAACTAAGCGAATAAAATATAAAACTATTTTCAGTTTTGTCAAAGATCAAAACAGTAAATAAAAAAATAGAAGTATTAACTTCTATTTTTTCTTTATTTCACATAAAAACACTAATCTAAATCTAAATATTGATCTATTCTTATTTGCCGAACAAATTCATCCACATGTGATACTAATATCATTCATCATTCATAAGCATCAAGAGCTTTAGCTATTACTGGAATATGTCTAAAATTAATATGATTTGTAGGTTCATCTAATATTAAAATACCAGGTTTTAAAAATACTAATCTACAAAAAGCTACTAATCATTTTTGACCTTCAGATAAAGATCAAATAGTTGCTTTCATAATATCTCAAGTTAACAAGAATCAAGCTGCTGTTTTTCTCAACTCTTGTTCTGTCATATCTAATCAAGCTGCTTCTTTTAAACAATCATAAACTGTTTGATTAAAATCTAAATTAGAAAAATCCTGTCTATAATACCCTATTTTAACTCCTGGAGTTAACTTACAACCAGATTCATCTCAATTAACTATCTTTTCTAATAAAGTAGATTTTCAAATACCGTTAGGTCATGATAATTGTAAATGATCATTCTTTCTTATTTGAACATCAACAGTTTTTTCAGTAACTTCATCATCCTTAATTATATGAACTGAATGAATATCTAATAACACTCAACCAATATCTTCTTGTAAAGGAATAGTAAAATCTCTAATAGTTCTATCTTCTTTTCTATTATCAACCATTTCTTCTTCCATCTCAGCTGCTGCTTCTCTCATTTTTTTTGCAACTGCTCTTAATTTACCTCATTTATGTGCAAATGTATTAGCTTGTTCTTTTTTTGCTTGAGCTTCTTTTTTTAATCTAGCATTAGCCATATTTTCTTTTTCTATTTTTCTTTGTATTTGTTCAACTACATCGTGATAATCTCATACAAATTGGTCAATTTTATGAGTATGTACATCAAGATAAATTACTCAATCAGTAAAACTATTCAAAAATTCAGCATCGTGAGAAATTACAATAACTGTATTTTTATAATTTTGTAAAAACTCAGTCAAATGCCGTATTCAAGCACTATCTAAATTATTAGTAGGTTCATCTAATAATAAAATATCTGGATTTTGAATCAAAGCTGCAGCTAATAAAAGTCTTGCTTGTTGTCCCCCTGAAAAATCTTTTATTTTCTTATCAAAATTTTTAACTTTTAGATTAACAACTTGTAAAATATCATTAATTTGTTTGTCTATATTAAAAACATCTTTATCAGGAAAATATTTTCTAAAAAACTCTGCAACACTTAAATCTTTATCTTCAGGTAAAACAACTTGAAAACCTGTGGCAATAGTAAGTTTTTTATCAATATTTACAGATCAACATTTTGGTTTTATATCCTCGTTAATAAGTTTGAATATAGTTGATTTTCAAGCTCAATTTTGCCCCATTAAAGTAATTTTTGCTCATTTTCTAATATTAAAATTAACCTCATCTAAGATAGGTCTTTTTAACTCATAAGAAAAATCTACATTTTTAAAACTTATTACAGTTTCATTAGTTGTTGCCATTATTAAAAATAATTATTTTATAAAATTTGATTTATTATATGGAAAAGGTTATCTATGCAAATATAATAAAGTCATTATTTTGACAAAATACCATATATTATGATAAAATTAATGATATATAATAAAATAAACATATAAAAATGTGAATAAATACACCTAGTTTTGATAATAAAGATCAAATAACAAATAAAGAACTAAAAAATAAAGTAAAAGAAAATCTAATTATAAGCCTTAATACAAAAAAATCTCTTTGAGAATTGAAAGATGATTTTGAAACTAATAAAGAAATATTAGCATATAAAGATACAATTTTTGAAGAATTTAAATCAAATATATGAAATAGTGAAACTACAAAATTAATAAATGAAAAAATAAATGATATTTTTAATAATTTAAGAGAAAATTCTGATAGATATAAAATGATTAAAGTTATAGAAGAAGTAACTAATATAACTAAAGATTGAAATGATCTAGATATAAACAAAATAAACAATTTATTAGAAGAATTTGATCTAATATCTCCCGAACTATTAATGATTCTTTGAATTTTTATGCTTATTGTATGAGTAGTAATGTTTCCAGTTGAAGGTTTTGCTGCTTCTCTACTTTTATGAGTTTGAACATATTGAACGCTCAAGGCTACATTAGAAAATTCTGAATTAGAAGATATAAAATTATTAGATTCTATAAATAATATAATTCCAGATATAAATGAAAAACATTTTAATTTAATTAAAGACTCAATTGATTATAGTTTAAAAGACAAAAGTGAACTAATAATAAAATTATCAACTGAATTAGAAAAAGCATATGAAGATAAAATATTAACAGACGAAGAAGTTAAAGAGATAATTAAAGAGTTATAAAATAACTCTTTTTTATTTACATAAGAAATAATTAAATATATTATTAGCATAATACTTTATAATATCAATTATGTCTAACTACTACAAATCACAATTTTATAAAAAGCCAATAGAAGTTGAAAATATTTATTGAGAAATATTAGTAATAATAACTGATGACCAAGATAGAGAGATTATTTATAGTTGGTATGATATAGAAGAAAATAATTCGTGAAGTGTTTATATAAACAAATGCTTACTTTGATGATTAATTCACTGAATACCTCAAAATGTTTTAATTATAGGTTTTTGAGCCTGAACATATGCAAAATATATAGAAGATAATTTTAATACTGAAGTACAAATTACATGAATTGATATAGACCCTACAATGCTAGAAATTGCAAAAAAAGAATTTGGTATACAAACTAACGATTTATATAATTTAGACGCAAAAGATGCTTTACAAATATTATCTAATAAAAAGAAAAAATACGATCTAATATTAATAGATGTTTATGATTGAAGTTGTGAAATACCTCACTATTTTCAAGATAAATCTTTTATAGAAGACATTAGTAAAGTATTATCAAAAAAATGAATAATTTCTATAAACTACTCTGATTATGATTTATCAGATAAAAAAAGATCATGACATTATCAAAAGATACATGATAATTTAATTAATACATTTTGAAAAAATTATTCACATATGCTAATCTGAGAAAATGATAGATGAAATGTAATGTGAATATATAATATTAATAAAAATTATTCAGCAGAAGATTATAATCTCAATTATCTTGATTTAGTACAAAATTGAGAATTAGTATATGACGAAAATATTATTAAAGATACAATATTAGATAAATAAAAAAGCTATACATATAACTGTATAGCTTTTATTTTTAATCATCCAACTTAGATTTTAAATCTAAGAATAAATCTAAATTATCAAAAAATAGATCTATTAATTTTGGATCAAAATGTTCTCCTCTTTCATTTTTTAATAACTCAAGCACTTTTTCAAGTGGCCAAGCTTTTTTATAAACTCTATCATGACCTAATGCATCAAAGACATCCGCAACAGCAGTAATTCTTGCAAATATATGAATATCTTCACCAGATTTAGAATTTGGATAACCTTTACCATTCCATCTTTCGTGATGTTCATAAGCAACTATTGCAGCAGATTTAATAAGTTTTCTATTTGACTTATTAAGCATTTCATAACCAATTCTAGTATGATCTTGCATTAATTTAAATTCACCATCTGTTAACTTACCTGGTTTATTTAATATAGAGTCAGGAATACCTACCTTACCAACATCGTGCATAGGAGAAATAGTTCTTAGCATATCTGCTTCGTCCTCACTTAATCCATACAATTTAGCCAATAAAAATGAGTATTCTGCAACTCGTTTTACATGTAAACCAGTTTCATGAGATCTAGATTCTGCAACTTCACCAAGAGTAAAAATCATTTCTCTCTGAGTTTCTAGAATTTCAGTTCTATAAGAAACAATACTTTTTTCTTTTTGCTCTAACACTAATTCCATTTTCTCTCTATAATGTACTATATCAGTAATATCGTTTCTAACAGATATATACTCTTTTATAGAACCATCATTATTAAAAATAGGAATAATAGTAGCTAAAACATAATAAGCTTCTCCATTCTTTGCTCTATTCTTCACTTCTCCCTTCCAAATTTTCCCAGATTTTATTGTATCCCACAAATCTTTAAAAACACTTTTAGAAACATCTGGATGTCTCACTATATTTTGACTTTTCCCTAATAACTCATCTCTTGAAAAACCAGAAATTCTACAAAAACTCTCATTAACATAAGTTATAATACCTCTTGAATCAGTTTTTGATACAATTGAAGTATCATCAACAGCAATTTTATACTCAGATAATAATTTGATATTATTAAGGTTTTCTCTTTTAATCTCAATTATACCTATAATATTATTTAATATTTTATCTAAGTTTTCAAAAGATATAGGTTTAGGAATAACTCTATCCACTCCCAGATCTATAGCTTTTATTAAAGTTTCTTGTGAAAAATCACCAGAACTTAGGATAAAGAATGTATCCTTAGATTTACTTTTAATAAAAGACAACAGATCCAAACCATCCTTACCTGGCATATTATAATCTGATAAAACAATATCTACGTGATTATCAGAAAAAACTTTAATTGCTTCGTCTCCGTTATTAGCTGTTAATACTTCAAAATTATATTCATAAGACAATAATAAATCTTTCAAAGTATCAACTACAATATCAACATCATCTACTACTAAAA
>Ga0256828_1001686_pt1 | contig 13613 bp, 8 predicted proteins | sample CV88metaG_FD_185993 | JGI IMG/M metagenome (GOLD analysis project Ga0256828, IMG submission 185993) | Hydrothermal vent microbial communities from East Pacific Rise, Pacific Ocean - CV88 | ecosystem: Environmental > Aquatic > Marine > Hydrothermal vents | place: Pacific Ocean: East Pacific Rise... | reverse complement strand
AGAATTTTTTAAACTTTTTGTATAATTTTTAAATAATGTCTCATTTCTAGTATTAATAATTTTTGTATTTACTAAAGAAATTCCTATTTCTCAAATAATATTTGCTCAAGATTTTATATTAACTGATAAATAATCTTTTTTATTTTTTTCATTAAAACTAAAGCTTACAATTCATTTTTTATTAATTTTTCATTCTTTATCTATAGTAAATAAAGTTTTACCATTTATGTTTCTAAAAATTAATTTATCATCAGATAAATAAACATTATAATTAATAGATAAAGATTTTAAAGCTATTGTTGTATTATTTTTTTCAATACAATTAAATAAATCACTATCACAACTTACTAAAGTTGTTTTATTTCAAAAATTATAATAAATCTTTCATATATAAGTATTTAATGATTCATTATACAAATTAAATGCTAATTTATTAGCAATAAAATCAGTAGACACGCTAATATTTTGCATTAAATCACTTGATGAATCAATAATATTTATCTTTCAATTATTATTTAAATTAATAATATTTTCATAATTAGAAGGATTATTCAACAAGGAAGTTACAGCTAAAGATTTATTATTTTTATCAAATAATAAACTTCAAGCTAAATAATTTTTTTGATCAATATCTCAATAATTAGAACCTAACAAAGTAGTATAAAGAGAATTATATTTTTTATTTTTTATTTTATTTTTATTCCAAAAATAAAAAGTTTCTATTTTAGCAGCATTTTCTCAAACTCATTTAACTCTTAATAAACCTTTTTTATCTTTAATAAAAAATTGATTTTTACTTAAAGAAGGAATAGTATTAATTTTAAAATATGCAACTCAAGGATTTAAAGTTCAAGATAATCTATAATTTGATACCCCCTCCTTTACATTAGATATTTTTTTATTAGAAGTAATTATCGAAGAATATTTATCTAATATTTCAATTGAAGTTTTTGTAGAATTATCATTAAATACGACATTATTATATCTATCTTTTAATTCAACCTTTAAAATAGAACTAGCATTAGTAGAAGCCTCTATTTTATTTTTCGACATTATTAAATCTACCTTTATAGGAGATTCCGGCAAAATAGTTATTTCCTTTTTTAAAATATTATTTAATCCCAATATTTGAAATTCTAAATTTATATTTTTTCAAGCAACTGTTTTTGTCTCAAATTCAATCTCAGCGCTACCATTTTTTACTAATTCATATTTCTCTGGAGTTTTTACATAGAGAGGATTTCAATTTAAATATATTCTTGAATTAAAATCTTTTAAAATATTTCAATTTGAGTCTTTTAAACTTATTTTATATTTATATTTATTATTTCAAACTTTGATATCTTTTTTATTTAATAAAACTACATCGAAATTAATTTTATCAGCTACTCTTATATTATTAACTGCTTTTATTATTTCTTTTCAATTATTATCATATATAGTAATATTTAATTTATTATTTCATGTAATATTAGTTGATTTTAATCTAAAAACCTTATATCATTCAAATGTAGTTCATTTATATACATCTAATCAATTATCTAAAAAAACAATTCATTTTCAATCAATAGATATCTTATAATTAATAAAATCTCAAGTAATAACATTTTTAAATTTATCATAAATAGTAAAGAAATTAGTAGATATATTTCATCACTTTTCCATTATAGTAGTTCATATTTTAGTATCTACTGTATATGGAACATCATGAATTAATTCTATATTTCTTAATGTAGTAAATCATTTTGAATCTTTTATTTCTACTTTATAAGAACCTGCCTTTTTAATTCAAATTAATCCTTTAAAATATTTTAAATCATTTGAATTAAAATTATATTCCTTTATTAAATTATCTTTAGAATCTTTTATCTTAATATTTAAAGGATAATCAATTTTAATACTCTTTCCATTAGTAGATATATTATCTAATATAATTAAAGATTTTTCTTTAGCTAAAGAAGCATTATTAATTAATTTTTTAAGACTATTTATTCATCAACTTCTTTTATCCGCAATAAAAATATTAATCTTATCACTGACAGTTAAAGTATTAATTCATCATTCAACACTTAATGATTTATTATTAGTTAATTTATAAGTACTACTAAATAATCTATCTCACCTTATCTTAATTAATAAATTATTTGAATTAAGAAATATAATCTTCTTATTATTTGAATTATCTAAAGAAAGAGTCGCTCTTAAATAAATATTTGCATCTTTTCATTTTAATCAAATTCAATATTCTGCTTTTCATCATGTAATATTAACACTTAAATCTTTAAAAGTTACATATTGAGAAATAATTGACTTATCATTTTTATAAGGATTATTTAAATCATAAACAATCTCTTTATTTGTATTAGATAAATCTTTATTTAAATTTTTAGCTATTTCTATTTTTACAATTTGAAATTTAACTTTTGAATTATTTAATACAGTTACTATTTTTCAATTTTTATCTTTAAATATTGCCTTTAATTTAGCATTTTTATTATAAAAATATTTTTTACTATCAGATATTAATTCTAAAATTCACCCATTTCATAATTTGTTTTCTATACAATCATTAATTCAATTTTTATTAAAATCTCAATTACATTGATTTAATTCCTTTTTTTCCTTATCACTCATTAAATCTAAAATACTTGGTCAACATGCAGAATCAGAAAGTGATATAGAAGGTGGCATCATATTTCATAACCGACACATAACAGCTGGTATCCATTCCCAAATAGGCACTCAGTCTGGTGGAGCACATTTAAATAAAGAATTACTTGGTAACGATCATCCATTTCAAATATTTGTTCACAATAAAACTGATGATAATTTTAAATTATCTGATAATATAGATGAATAAGGATTTTTTCATTTACTTTTAGGATCCATTTTAATGTACATATTCTGAGCATCTCATTTAGCTCATAAATATGCAATTTCATATTCTTTTTTATTTTTAGGTAAAAAATATTTTGAATCTTCTGCAGAACTATCATTTAAATAATTATCAAAAATTGCTCAATATTTTGCTGATACTGATGATAAATTATTCCAATAAATAGCAAATACTAAGGTATCATAATAACTTATAGTCTTTTTTTCATTTCATATATTAAATGTCTTTGCTGGCTTGTCTTTTAAAAATTTTAATAAATCAAAATCATTCTTTGGATATGATCAATTTTTTACTTTTAAAATATTATATAATTCTAAATCTTTTCATGATAGACTTAAGGGATTATTATCATTAATAATTTTATTTATTTCAATTGATTTTTTTCTTAATTCAGCTTCTAAAGATGCGGAAACAGAGCTTAAAGTTATTTTAGTTTTATCTCATACATTAATTCTAAATAAAGCAGGATAGTTGAGCTTTAATAAATTTCACTTTGCTCAAATAAAATCAATATATCTATTTTTGTCTATAGGTAAATCAGAAGTAATTTGTGTTTTTATTTCTCCTTTTATTTCATTAGGTGTTGGTGATTTATGTATAATATAAGAAGGAATAAATTTAAAATTATATTGCTTATATAATCAAGATTTTTTACATGAGTAATCTAAAGATTCATCTAATGTATATTTTTTTTTAGTATAATATTTATTAATATTAAAACTATTTCAATTATTTTTAAATTCAGTAATCAAACCTCTTTCATCAGTTGTAGCACAATATGTTTTATTAATATCATTTATAGAAGTTCTAGTACTATTTTTATAAAAATCTTCGAATCTAGTATTAAAAGAATTTTTATAAGCTATATTATTATAAGTACAACTCCATCATTTTCACTTTGTTTTAAACTTAGTTTCACAAGTGGATCATTCATAAAATGACCATTTTGACCATTCTTTTCTAGTATCAGATAATAAATTATTATTAAAACAATCCAAAGGAGAAGGGTTTTTTAATTTATCTATACTACGTTTAGACCCTCATATATTAAATAAAGGTTCTATTGATGCATCTACATTATGAGTTGCTAATTGTAATTCTCATCATCATAAATTATTTCTATCTATATTTAATGGACTATTTCATCACCATAATCATCTTAAAGATTTTCATGAAGATAAATTTTTTAAACAATATTTAGTATTTATCTTATCTTTATCTGATAAAGATAAATTAATATTTAAACCCCTATTTGCTTCTACAAGTTTTCATCAACTCGCAGTATTTCATCTATATATACTACAATCAACTGCAGTCTTTATATCTTTTACATTATTTCAATATAAATAATTAACATCTAAATCATAACAAGAACTATCATAATAATTATCTATTCAAGTTCAATTATTATAATTATAAAGTTTGTATTCTTTTATATATTGAGGAATAGCTATATTTCTTGATAAACCTCATTTTACTAAATCATCTATTTTATTTTCAATTTCAGTATTTACATCTTTGATTATTCAATCATTAACTAAATCTAAAACTGTAATTAAATACGGTATTAAATCAACATTCACTTCTCCTCCAGTTCCATTATACCTTCATGCATTATGAACATTTGATCTAAAATCTCATATAATTCATTTTGCAAATATTTCTAAAAATTTCTTAGTCATATTTTCAGTAATAAATCTTGTTTGGATATCCGGTGATTTCTTTGTATCAATCTTTTTTCATAATAAAGACTTAGTTTTATTTGATATTCAAGAAAAAGGTGAATTATTTCATAAAGAATCAATTTTTTTGGATAAAGAACCCATCATTCATCAAATATTATCATTAACCTCTCATAAAACCGTATCTGATATTTTATCTGCAAGCTCCTTAGTAAATCTATTATAAACTATATCTTCTTTATTATTAAGATAAGCTTCATATCATTTATATAATGTATAATTTAATGCCTTTTCTTCCCTAAACTGATCATAATAAAATACAAATGGTTTATAATTTCATCAAACTCCACTCTTTACATTTCAATTTAAAATTCAATCTGATAATTTAAAATTTCATGTTCATTTATAAAAATCATGATTTTTATCAAAATATTCTTTTAATCATATAATATTTTTTTTATTATTTCACAAATTAGGCGAAATAACTCAATGCCAAATTTCAGATTTTAAACCATTTATATTATTTTTATTTTTTATATATTTATTAGCTTTATGATCATATAAATAAACTTTATCTTCAAAATCTGTAAAAGGTAATATAGTTTTTGATGATTTTTTTCAATCAAAAACTACAGGTAAATTAAATTTTCAAACTAAAACTGTACCTATTAACTTTGATTCAAATCAAATATCTGATTTTATAGATTTATATCAATTAAAATATAATCATTCATTTAAAGAAGCTATATTGAAAGCTGGTGTATCAATAGGAGTAGGAATAATAATAACTTTTGTGTTTTCTAATACTCATTGTATATCAGAAGCATATCTTTTAACCTCAGAACTAATATCATCATAAGTATCTTCATCAACAATTATTGAAACTAAATTATAATAATCAGAATTTCAAGCATAAGCTTTATAATCAAAAAATGGTATTCTAAAAGTAAGACCAAAAAGCATAGAAAACAACACTAAACTTGATATATATTTTTGTATTTTAGAGTACTGCATAAAACTTTTAATTTGATGTATAAAAGAAAGAATTTCACTTATTAACATTTTATTAAAAAATGTTCAATTTACAAGATTTTTTGTACTATTTTTGTATACAAAAAAGCCGCACTTTAATGCGACTTTTAATATTTTTTATATTTCAGTTTTTCATCCCATAAATGGAATTAAAACTTCAGGAATTTGCACATTCCCTTCTTTTGTTTGATAATTTTCAATTATAGATATTAAACATCTTCATAAAGCTGTTATAGTACCATTTAAAGTATTTACATATTGTAAATTATTATCTTTATCTTTATATTTAATAGAAAGTCTCCTAGATTGATATTCTCAAACATTAGAACAACTAGTAACTTCTCTATATTTTCATTGTCAAGGCATCCATGCTTCTAAATCATATTTCTTCATAGCTGGATTTCATAAATCACCTGAACAAACATTTAATTTATTGTATGGAATTCATAATTCTTGCCATACTTCTTCTTCAACTCAAACCATAAAATCATGCATTTTTTGTCATTCTTCTGGTTTACAAAAAACAACCATTTCAACCTTATCAAATTGATGTCATCTAAGTATTCACTTAGTATCTTTTCATGCACTTCAAGCTTCCTTTCTAAAACAAGGAGAATATGCAACATACATCCTAGGATTTTCTAAATCTAAAACTTCATCTGCATGATAGCTTGTAACTGGCACCTCAGATGTTCAAACTAAATGTAAATCATCATCATCTGGATTTACTTTATACAATCAATCTTCTTGATCAGATAAAAATCATGTCCCAAACATTGCTCTTTCTTTTACCATAACAGGTGGTAAAATAGGATTAAATCATTTTGCTACTAATTTTGCCATAACAAAATTTATTATTGCAAATTGTAATAAAACAAGGTCTCATTTTAGATACCAAAATCTTGATCATGAAACTTCTGATCATTTTTCTATATCAATCCATCATTTTTTTTCTCAAATTTCATAATGAGCTTGAGGATTAAAATCAAATTTAGTTGGTTGTAAAAAAGTATCTACAACTATATTATCCTCATCAGTATTTCAAACAGCTGCTGTTTCATCTAATAAATTAGGAATCTTATAATATATTTCCTTCCATCTTTTTTCCACTTCTTTTTGTTTTTCCTCAAATATTTTTAATTCTTCTCATAATTTTTTCATTTCAGCAATTTTAGCTGGCTTTTCTTCCTTAGAAAGAGTTGGTATTTCTTTACTTACTTTATTTTTAGTAGCTCTTAATTCATCAACTTTCAAAAGTAAATCTAATTTTTCTTTATCAATTTCTAAAAATTTATCAAGATCAAGATTTAAATTTCTTTTTTTTATATTATCCTTTACTAAATTAGGATTATTTCTAATAATTTTTATATCTAACATAATTTTTATTTATTATTAATTTGTCTAATTATAGCTAAAAAAACAAAAAATCAACCTAAAAAAATAGGAAATATTTAAATATAATATTTCCTATATATATAATTATTATTTTTCATCAATATAAGCACAACGAAATCAATAATTATTAGCTCTAAACGTTTTTGTATAATTAAGTTCTACTCAATATAATCAATCATTAGAACTACAATATGCACATCCTCAACGTACAACAACATTATTTGATACTCAAGCAGGCCTTTGGACAGTTCATATTCAATTAAGAATAGCATTTATTCAAAATAAAGGTCAATGTTGCTGAACTCACGTTGATGTATTAGTTCAATCATTCCATTGAACAGTACCAGTTGACGTTCACACTGAAAGAATTCATTCATTATATCACTCACCATCAATATTATTTGCTTTATTTACATGCTCCCGTAGATTTCATCCTATATCCCGAACATAAGCTCAATTTGACAATACATATTTTCTTGTTTCATTACATGTATTATTTGCCTTAAATCAAACTGGCGCAGCCCGTCTTCTTCATGTATATTCTGGATCACTAGAATTACTTAAATCAATAGAACATCAATGTTTAGAATCATTACTATTTCAATTTGTAATAAATCATTCTCATACTTTTCATCAAGACCAATTTATTTTAGTTATTTCTACATCTCTAGATAAAGACATCCATTCACTTTCAGTTTGAAGATGAAATCATGGTCACATTGATTTACAAGCATCAATAGCTTGTGGCTGAGTAATATATGCAATAGGATATCAACCTCTTCTTGAAGCAATTTTTTTTCATGCAATATAATCATAAACATTCCAATCAGTATTTTTTTGTGTTAATCATCATGTTCAAGCCAATACCAAAGGATCATTTGCATCATAACTCATTTCATAAGCAGATAAGCAAAATCATCTTTGTCTAAATTCCGAATCTCAAGGTACTCAAATAAATCCATCTGGACATCATTTAGGAGCTCAATAAATTCAAGGTTTACTTAAAGAATATAAAATATTATTCAATATTTTTCATGAAAAAGAATATTCAGTTAAATTATCTATATGAGCATTATAGACAGTTCCACTATTAGTAGAACCTAAATCTATCTCTCAAGCAGATTTTATACTTGGAACTTCTTGAATTGGAGTATTTTCATTATCAGTAAGTATTCATAAATTTTTACCATATACTGTTGGATACCTAATACTATAATCTATAGCATTTACTTTTTCTGTAAAGTTTCCTGCTAATTCTAAATCAGATTTTTCTTCTAAAAATCACATTAATTGATAATATCTTCTATCTTTTGTAAGATAATATGAATAATATATCTTATCTTTTGGATCTACTCATTCAGATGAAAATTCTATTGATTCAATTACATTTTTTCATGCATATCATTGATATCATATAATTTTTCAATTTGCTTTTACTTCTACATAATCATCCGGTAAAGGTAAAGTATTTTTAGTCCTATATAACTCTAATCCATCTGAAAGAGCCTTCATATTTGATACTCTATTAGTATCTCTTACTCATACCAAATATCCACTATATGCAACAAATCATATAGTACTCAATATTCATAATATTGTTACTACTACTATTAATTCTACTAAAGTAAATCACTTATTAATTTTATTCATAATTTTAAATAAATTTAAATATTAATTATATCTATAATAATCATTATTAATACAAATACAAAAAATATTTATAAAACATAGAATAAATTCTATGTTTTATAAATATTTTTTCATTGCAATTTTTGCCTCACGATCCATACTTCTCTCTTTTAGTATTTGTTTCTTTTGGTAAGCTTTTTTTCATTTAGCTAATCAAACTCTAAGTTTTATTAAGCTACCTACAAAATATAACTCTAACGGTATAATCGAATATCATGCTTCCCTACTTTTTCACTCTAAATAATTAATAGTTTTTTTATGTAAAAAAATTTTTCTATCTCTTTCTATATCAATAGTATCCCTATTTGGTAAAGCTTTCCATGCAGAAATATGCATAGATTTTATATACAATTCATTATTTATTACAACAATAAAAGCTCCTTTTAAATTAACATGACCATGTCTAACACTTTTAGTTTCGTATCATTTTAATTCAATTCAAGCTTCCCAACTATCAATTATTTCATAGTCAAAATAAGCTTTCTTATTTTTTGTTATCTGATTATTTAAATTACTATTTTTTTTCATAATTATTTACTATCAAATACATCATATTGTAACTTTAATATTTCACTTCCTGATTTTCATTTAAATTTCCAATCCCATCTCATATAATCATCAATATCATATTTTCCTACCATTTTTTTATCATGTGGATTTACTTGTATTGGGAAATGAACATGAAAATCTTTATAATTTTTATCAGGAACACCTGTTATTCATATAGCTCATATAGGTTGTCATTTTTTAACTACCTCTCAAACTTTAATATTTGTAAAAATATCACTTAAATGACTGTAAAATACTACATCTCATTTCATAGTTTTTAACCATACCTGATTTCATCTAAGTATATCTAAATTTCTAACTTTATCATCATAACTGATATTTTCACCTCTTTTAATTTTTGATAAATCATCAAATTTAAAATTATTTACAACTCTTACAATTATTCAATCATCAATAGCTAATATATTTTCTCAAAAATTTCAATCAATATCCCATCAATGATGAATACCATCAGTATAATCACTTCTATATCATCTTCAAGAATTAGGTATTTTAACTAATGAATTTGGTAAAATATGTCCTGCTAAAGGAACTATATATTTTTCCTTTCTTTTAGTTAAAATATTTTTAACTAAATTTTCATTATATATTCATTCTTTTAATTTTCTATTATTTTTTAAAAAAGTATAATAATTTTCTTCTATTTCAGGATTATACTTTTCATATTTTTCATATTTTAAAACTTTTTCCTTTAATATTTCATCATATCATTGTAAAGATAATGTATCAATATCTAAAAGATTTGATAATGCATTGTATTCTCTAACTATATTTAAAGTAAATGTACTTTCAACTTCTCATTTATCATTTACTAAAACTAAATTTTTATCATTACAATTATTATTAAAAAATTTTATATCAAACATATAACGATTACCTCTTTCATATCTAAGTTTTGAAAAAATATCACATTTTGATTTAATTGTATATTTAGATAAATCTTTAGCCGAATCAAAAACTATTTGAGTATTATTCAAAGAAATAGAGTCTAAAAATATATTATCAGATAATTTAAAAACTATACTTGTAGTATTATTAAAAAAACTAGTTCAAGCATAAACTAATGAATAACCAAATAATAGACTAAAAAGTATTATTGAAATAATTGATGCAAAAATTGATTTTTTATTCATATTTTTATTTATTTTTTAAAAAGTGAATTAATTATAGCAATATATATATATTATCAAGAGTTTTTAGCCATTTATGTTAAAAACTTTTTATTTAATATTACAATTAGATTCACTTTTAATTGGTCTAAATATTTTAATATTATCAAATCAGTTTTCTTTTAAATACAAACCATGAAGATTTGATAAAACTCACTTATCACAATATAATAAATAATCTTTAGTTTGATCTAATTCTTTAAATTTATAATTTATTTCAAAAAATGGTATTTCTAATATTTCTACATTTTCTAAAATTAATTTATTTTTTTTAATATCAGCTTCTTCCCTAATATCTATAACAATTTCTTCATTTCAAGGAAGAAAAGCAACTTCAATTTCTGTTGCATCTTTATTTTTATATTCTTCCATCATATTTCTAACAAATTCTGTTTTTCTTCACTCTACAGATCTAATTAATACTTCTTCTAAGATATTTTCTTCTTCAGTTAAAATATCTTCTAATTTAGCTCAGGTTGCAGGCTTATCAGAAATTACTCAACAATATTCTGGCATATTACATGCAAAATTATATGTACCTATTTTACTAGCAATGTCTATTATCTCTTGCTTATTGTCAGCTATAAGAGGTCTTAAAACAAGATTATTACTTGCTTTATCTATTACATGCATATTTTTAAGAGTTTGACTAGATACTTGTCATAAGCTATCTCATTTTACAAGAGCAAAATAATGTCATTCAGATACCATTGATGCAGCTTTAAGCATAAATCTTTTAAGTAAAATTCATCTAAATCTATGATTTACTTTTGTCAATAATTCTGCAATTATTTCTTCAAAATTTACAGTTATAAACCTAGCTCTTTTATGTGGTATTGAAAATGTTTTCCATAAATAATAAGACACTTGTTTTACTCATAATTCATGAGCAGAACCTCATAAATTAAAAAACAAATAATCTACTTCACATCATCTCTTCATCATAGAATAAGTACTAACTCAAGAATCAAATCATCCTGAAATAAGACTTAAAACTTTATCTTGAAATCCCACTGGATAACCTCATATTCATTCTACTCTATATTTTATAATATGAACTTTTTTATCTTTAATTTCAATATTTACAGTAATATCTGCATTTTTAATTTGAACTTTAGTCTTCTTGGCATTTTTTAATAATCATCCTCATACATACCTTTCTAAATCAATAGATTTAAAATTATGATTTCAAGTTCTTTTAACTCTTGCAACAAAAGTTTTACCTTCTATTTTATCTAAATAAAAATCTCTAGCTTTTTCATATACAAAATGAAAAATATCATCTTCATTTTCTGGTAAACTAAAAGTTTCAACCTCCATAAAATGAGCTATTCATGATATTTGGCTTAATATTTTAGAAATTTTATCACTGTTTCATTCTAAATTTAATCTATCCCGGTTTCAAGTAACATTTACTTTTATATCATTAAAATCAAAATGTTTTTTAATATTATTTTTCAACATTAATAAACACTGTTTTCTAACAGGTTTAGATTTTATCGTTATTTCAGGTGATATTTTTATTATATATTTCATATTTTTAAATTATTTTACTATCATCATTACTCAATCATCTTCATCGATTGGCAATACATTAAAACTTATATTTTTTTCTTCTAGATATTCCCACAATCAAACCATTTTTTGTCTAAACTTTATAACATCATCTATTATAATAATTCATCAATCTTTCAACTTAGGCCATGATAATTCTAAAAAATCTTTGGATCTTCTCATCATTCCATCAATAAATATAAAATCAAAACTATTATTTTCTTGTTTTGGAATTTCATCTAAAGCATTTCATAGTATTAAAGAAATAGTATGCTCAAGTCATACATTTTTAATATTTTCTAATGCCTCTAAATGACTTTTTTCAGAAAAATCTATACTAATTAATTTTCAATTATTTTTTTCTAATTCTATTCAAAAATTAATTCAACTAAAACCGTTAGCTGTTCATATTTCTAACATTTTTTTAGTCTTAGTAATTTTTATTAAATCAACTAAAAATTTAACATTTACATCACTTATATTTGGAACAGTATTTTCTATTCAAAATTGTCTAAGTTTCTTTAAAAATTCTATTCTATCCACTTTTTATAAATTAATAATATTTAAACATAACTTACTTGATTTTTCTTTTATTGCAACGTTTTACAAACAAAAATTTGCCTTTTTAAAATAAATTAATTATAATACATGTGTTATATTTTATAATAATAATTTTATACATATGAATAATGTTGTAAAAAATAGTTTTTATGCTACTACTGGTCTAGTATTAGTAGGATTAAATAATATGGCTAGTGCAATTAATTTTGATTCTAGTTGAAATGCAAAAGACTGATCTTTAGCTTGAACTGCTAAAACTTTAGATCAAGTAATTCAATGATGGATGACTTATCTAGTATGATTTTTATATTTAATTGCTATTATAATGATGATTTATGGTGGTTTTAATATACTAACTGCTGGTTGAGATGAAGAAAAAGTTAAAAAAGGTAAAACTATTTTAATGCAAGCTGTTGGATGATTAATTGTTGTGTTTATTGCTAACTCTGTTATAAGCTGGTTAATTACTGGATTATTTGGAGCAGGTACTGCTGCATAATAATTATATACATTTAATAAATATTAAAACAGAGTATAAAATTACTCTGTTTTTTTTATAAATAAAAAAAATCTATTTAAAAAAAACAGACTTTTTTCAAGAATAAAATTAAAAATCATATTCATCAGATCATTTATCTTCAAGCATTCACTTCATTCAAATTCAAATTCATACTCATATCGAAGTAGAAATCACAGTTAACATCCAAACTGATGTAGTTGTCCATAAAAATGGAACTGGTACGGTAACACTAACCATAGATGTAAAAAGAATTATAAGAGCTAAAACTCATCATCATATAACTAATATTTTATTAATCATAATTTTAAAATTATTTTTTAAACTATAGTTAGTATAAAACTTCTAAACTTTAAATCAAACAAAACTATAAAAAAAGCTAGATTTTCTAGCTTTTTTTTGTATAGTAAAGCAGATAATTACATATTTATTAATAGACAAATGTATATACACAAAGATATAGAAAAAAAATGGCAAAATTATTGGGAAAAAAATAATACTTTTAAAGTAAAAAATGATTTTACAAAACCAAAATATTATACTTTAGA
>Ga0256828_1001685_pt1 | contig 13615 bp, 11 predicted proteins | sample CV88metaG_FD_185993 | JGI IMG/M metagenome (GOLD analysis project Ga0256828, IMG submission 185993) | Hydrothermal vent microbial communities from East Pacific Rise, Pacific Ocean - CV88 | ecosystem: Environmental > Aquatic > Marine > Hydrothermal vents | place: Pacific Ocean: East Pacific Rise... | reverse complement strand
AAATCCATTCTTCATCGAGATAATACTTCTTACTCATTAGTTTAAACCCATTTATACCTTTAAAATAAGCATGTCTCATTTTATCATTATCCAAAACCTGTTCAAATATTTTAATTACTAATAGAGAAAATTGAAATCCATTTAAAACAAACTGAGAGTTTTCAGTTGTACTATTAATATCAGCAAACTCAAGATACCATGAAGAATTTTTGTTTAATGTAAGAGCACTTCCATTTTCTTGAATAGGATTAATAGTTCCATTCAAGGCTTTTACAGCAGATATCTTATAATTTTTATTTCCAGTTATAGTATATCCATATAAATATGCAAGAGCAACAGAGGAATTTGCCATACCAGACCACCACTTTTTAGCCTTAAATGATTTATCATTGAAATTATATAAATAAATACAGGAACTATTATTTTCTTTTTTGTATGGGAAATTGTCTAAAATTTTTAATAGATTTTTAGCATTTTTTATATATTGTTTATTATTTTCTTTTTTTCCATAAAGAAAATAAGTTACAGCCAATGTACCAATATGTAGTGGGTCTAAATCTTTTGAACTTAAGATACTATGATATCTATTAGTATCAATTGGAGTCAATAAGGGAAATAAAAAATTTTCATTTTCTAGAATAGATAAGTTTGATTTAGCATGAGCTATAGTTAAATAAAAAATTAATAAAAAAATAAATATTTTTTTCATTTGAGTTTTCCTATGATTTTTTTAACACTTTGTTCAAATTCATAATTAGAAGGATAATCTCTAAATGTCTTATTTGGCATTTTCATGATCTCTTTGAACTCTTCTACACTTAAACCCATTTTTTTAGATAGGAACTCTATATCTTCTTCCAACTCTTTGAGGTTGTACAGAGGTTTTTCCATTTCTTTTAAAGCTTCTTCTCTTGTCATTTGTCCGGCAACAATGAGACTTGAAAGATGGGCTCTTCTTTTATCGTATCCAAATTTTGTCGGTAACCAGTGAGCCTGGAAAAATTTGGTAAAACGGCTTTCATGATGTTTCCCGCCATAATCACGCCAGTTTATTTTTTCTATGATGGTCTGTTTGGCTTCGTCTTTATGGTATGGCCAGAAATCAAGCGGTCTGATGATCTTAAATTTCTTTATAAATGGATAATATATACGTCTTTTAAAAAAACTTACTGTTTGATAGTCTTTGAGTTTGATCTTTCCAAATTGTTTATGAACGGCTCTTAATTGTTTGCCATCCATAGCATCGTATCCCCAAGCAGTTGGCAATATGGATTCTGTTGCAAGATTTCCGCCTGTTAAAAAGTACTTAATACCATGTTTGTTTGCAACATCATATAAAGTAGCAAAGAATGCATGATCTTGGGGGACATCCTGATTTGCCAGTTGGGATTTGAAGTATGCAAGTTGAAGGTCTTTCATCTCTTCCCAATTGATCACACCGGTATAGAGATCGATATCGAGTATTTTGACGATATTTTCTATGTTGTGGACAGCCAGTTCACTGTTCCACCCGCCATCAATGTGAATGGCAAGTATCCTGAGTTCAGGATACTCTGTTCGGAGCATATATGCTAAATAGCTGCTGTCTACCCCACCGCTCAGACCAATAACACAATCATAGTCGTTTCCTCTACCGTCTTCTTTGATCTTTGTGATGATGGCATCTAACTTTTTTTTGCCTTCTTCATTTGGGAACCATCTTTGTTTTAACTCATTTTCAAATCTTCTACAGTGGTTACATACCCCGTTTTCATCAAAAGTGATCTCAGGATCACTGGTATCCATGATACAGTTCGTACATATTTGATAGGCTCTTTCACTCATGTTATTTTTCTCCAAATAATTTTTCCAGTTCCTGATATTTAGGGTATGTGATCAAAACTGCATTGTGTTTTCCCTGGAAAACAAAAAAACTTCCAGCAGCTACGGCAGAAACATTTGCTTCTTTTTTGGCAGTTTGAAAATCTTTTAATTCTCCTGCTCCCCCGCATGCGATGACTGGAATTTTAACATAATTTACCACTTGTTTTAATAAATCGATATCATACCCTTTTTGTGTACCATCCAAGTCCACATTGTTTATGAGTATTTCTCCTGCACCCAACTCTTCTATATGTTTAATATAATTCAAAAATGGTGTTTTTAAACTCTTTTTCTTTGTATGGTCATAAACTTGATATTTACCCATCAATGATTTTTTTATGTCGATAGTAACAACGATACTTTGAGAACCATATATCTCAACAGCTTTTTTGATGAGTTCATCATTTTGCAATGCAAAGTGATTAATGGAGACTTTCTCGATCCCCAGGGTAAAGATCTTTTTTACCTGTTCTATATTTGTGATACCCCCGCCATAGCAAACAGGCATAAAGCATTCGCTGGCAAAATCTTTTATGAGTTCATAATCGGGTTCTGCCCCTTTTTTTGAAGCATCAATATCGAGAAAGATCAGTTCATCCACCTCTTTTTCGTTAAATATTTTGATGGCATTCAACGGATCGCCGACATATTTGGGGTTTTTAAATTTTACGGTTTTGACCAAACCTTTATTCTGCAATAGCAGTACTGGGATAACTCTTGTTTGCAACATTAATACTTCTCCACAAAATTTTTAAAAAGTTTCATACCGAATTTATGAGATTTCTCAGGATGGAATTGACATCCTATGATGTTGTTTTTTTCAAAACTTGAGACAAATTCATATCCGTAATTCGTTGTTGTCAGTATATCTTCTTTGTTTTCACAGTTCACTGCGTAAGAGTGTACAAAATAAAAACGGTTCTCTCTCTCTTTTCCCTCTTGAAGTAGTTTACTCTCTTTTCGCAAATAGACTTTATTCCATCCCATATGAGGAATAGGTAAAGTATTATCAAGTGAAGAAAAATCAAATTTTTTAGCATAGGCATCTACAAACCCAAATCCTTCTCTTTGCCCTTCTTCACTGCCTTTGGTTAAAAGCTGCATACCAAGACATATACCCATAATAGGGGTTTTCTCTAGCAGAACTTTTTCTTTTATAATCCCAATAAGACCGAGATCATCTAAATTTTTCATAGCATTGTCAAAAGCACCAACACCAGGCAAGAGTATTTTGCTTGCTTTTTCAATATCTTCTTTTTTTGAAGATATGATCGACTCTTCACCTATTTTTTTAAACATGTTTTTTACTGATCCCAAGTTACCCATGCCGTAGTCAATTATAGTGATCATTTTTTTCCTTTAAAATAATATAGTAAATCAGTGTGCATTTGAAACCTTTGTAAAACGATATGATAGCGTTAGTTGCATAAGATATTTGATACTGTAGATTAGAGTGAATATATAGAGTATTGTAGGGACATCTTTTGAGATGTAGTATCCTGTGATCATCCCTAAAGACATGGTGATGAAAGAAACGATCTGTATCAGTAGATCTAACTTCTGTTTTTGGGCTATAAGGAACATATTGCTTAGCGGACTGGAAATAAATTGTAAAAAAAAGAGTGGAGTCATGATCTGTGCATATATACCTGCCATTTCCCATTTAGGTCCAAATACAAAAAGAAACAGTGACGGTGCGATGAAATAGAACAAGACAAAGGGAATAATCGCGATAATGAACAGTTTTTTAAATGTTACTAAGAAAATATGTCGGCAATTACCAGTATGTTGCAGATCTTTACTGGCTTTTTGTCTAAAAACATCACCAAAAGAGACACCTATGAGTGACAAGGGAACTCTTATGACTTGCTGAGAGAGTGAAAAAAATCCAACTACTATAGGTCCAAAGAATATGGTCAGTAAATAGATAGGAATATTGCCTGAGACATTTTCCAATAGAGTAGTCAAGATGTTAAACTTGGGAAAATCACTGTATTTTTTCATAAGAAGCTTCATCTTATGCATATTTGGCTTATGGAAAACATCATCATCATTTGCTTTTTTAATAGAGTAGATGAAGTTACTGAAACTGCCAAATAGTATACCAACGATCAATCCATAAGATTTATGGACAAAACCGAGTAGAAGTGAAAAAAATGATCTGTTGGAGCTTTGCAATACTTTTGTTTTAGCCAGTACTTTGTATTCTTTATGTCTGTTGAACCAGTAGTATAAAATATTGATAACCGAGAGCATGAATACATTGAGAGGTAAAATATAGAGCCATATCTTTATATCCGGATTATTTAATAGTTCTACTAACCAGTCAATAGAGATACAAATAAATATGAATAACAGTATAGATATAAAAAAACTGATAGCAATGGAAAATAGTACAATTTGCCTTGCATTTTCATTTTGTTTTGGTATTAGGATAGAGAGTTCATATCGCCCTGCGACCAAAGAACCCATTAAGACAGCTAAGGTAAAATAGAGAGCAAAAGTACCAAAGTCAGAGGGGGAATACAGTCTTGTCAATATGGGACTGATGGCAATAGGTATTGCCTGAGCCAGAATAGTACCGGACATTAGGGTAAGGATATTTCTAGAGTATTCGGTTTTTGGTTTGAGTTTATGTAACACAGGATTTCTCTTTATTAAAATATATATTATTTGTATTTCTGAATAATGTAAATATGATAAAAATAAGTGCAATCCCAGAAGATACAAAAGCTGTTGTATATGCTTGTTCACATAAAAGTAATGCATATAAAATAGAGATGGCTAAAATTTCTTTCAGTTTATATTTTTCATAAAAAACATCTAAAAACAGAAAGAATATACTCACGGTGATTACCGCAACCAGATAACCAAAAATTCCTTTTTGCAACAATGCATATAAAAAAGCATTCGTATTGACATTTGTATCCGGATTATTATAGTAGAGCTCACCAATAATAAACGTAATTGGTTTATTTTGTTGAGTTCCAAATAAAAAGTCGGATATTGAACTGTTTTGAAAAAAGAAGTCTATGAAATAACTCTGGTTCTGAGTTACTACTGCAATGGCTCGCCTTACAAATAAGTCAGCTATAACAGAGAAATCAAAAATAAAATATTCCAGTAGAGAAAATATAGTTATCAATAGAAGTGCCAGCAGAAAAAAAGAAAGTATATTCTTTTCTCTGTTTATAGAGACTAAATACCCTAAAATACACATGAGTAGAACATAGAAAACAGGTGCTTTGGTACCAATCAACCAAAAAGCAAAAATACTAAAAAAGATGGATATAAGTACTAAAGACAAGGTTTTACGATATACACCGATAAATGCCAATACCGGTGCAATACCATTAAGAGACATTGCAAATAGATAAGAGTATAAGGTCCCTGTTCCGAAATTTTCTCGTCCGGCTATTCTTCGAACATAAGAACTATGGAAATCAAAAGAACCTCCACCCATAACTACATAGCCTAATATACCGGAAATGCCTAATAATAGAATCAGCAATATAGTATTGAATCTATTTGTTCTAATATATGGGAATAGTATTTTATATAAAAAGTTATTGTATATAAAATATTTAATAACATATAGAAAAATAATGGGGAATAGTAATATATATATTTTAAAAACAGTTTCAATATAATCTAGTTTATCTGCTACAGCAGATAAACTAATATTCCACATAACGACAAAGATTAAATAAATCCCAATAAACATACTTGAAGGTTTGATATTTTTTTTAGGTAATAACATGCTAACTAAAAATGATAATATTATAAAAATAGAGATATTTTTAAATTGTAATATATTAATAGGTTGCATATTCATATATTCATTTGTTGGTTGAATTTGAAGTGTGTATATCAAATAGGTCAGAATTGAAATGGTAATAACTATGAAATATGTATATAAAAAATCAATAATACCGGTTTTAGAAATCATACATAATATCTTTCATAAAATATTTGGCTTGTACATCTGAACCATCTATACTGTGGTGGTCATCATCTGCATATAGCATTTTACCATTTTTTATAGCATAACAATATGAATTGTCACAATAAAGATCTTTTGGATCCAAGAGATGTATATTCAGATATTTTGTACTTATTTTTTTAATGTTACTTCTGTATTCTCCTGCTCTGGTTATATAGTCTGTAAACTTAAGTTTACATTCTGAGGGGAAAAGACCAAACGGTCGTTCCATACAATTTTTTGGGGAAAAACCGAGTTCCGGGTCTTCAAGCAAATAATAGAAATTAAATGTATTATTGTCATTATATTGTTTGAAGGTATTTTCCACAACATCAAAAAACTGTTCTTTTTGATCATAAGAAGTTCTGTTTGTAAAGAAATTTTTAAAATGATAATTATCCGGTTTTCCTCCTCCGTCAACTATACCATAGCCGATATCATACATATAACATGGACCTCTGGTCACAAAAATAACTTTTTTAAGCTTTGGAATATTGTTCAGAACAGTTTGCATATCCAGTATTTTTTTTTCACATTTTTGGACATCTGACAGATTTTTACCCATAGCACCTCCAATATAGGGGGGACAAGATGAATTTGCAAGCAAGAGTGTTTCATACCCTTGCTTGTTAAATTCTTTGGCAAAACCGGGATAAGAAGTATGGGCATGGCTATCTCCCAAGATGACAATGAATTTTTTTGAAAGATCATTGGATGTAGCTTTTATGTAATTGTTGGTTGGTTTATGCCCCAATATTTTTGTGATCAGTGATACCCCTATTTTATCTGTAGCCGGTGTTCTTATAAATTGTTTGTTGAATTTATTGTTTTTGCTTAAATGGTTTCTGCCAGGCAAGCCTTTTTGTTTATAGGTATACTGCCCTAAAAAACCAACTACCAATGCCATGGTAAATAATAAAAAAGCAAATTTATAACTTGTTTGTCTTCGGGCATAGACCTCTATATATCTATAGGTTATATACGAGATGAAGATAGAAAAACCAACTACCCACATTCCATAACTTTGGGATTCAAGTCCAAAAATATGCATATAACTCATAAATACATAATGCCATAGATACAGAGGAAAGCTGATAAGACCTAAAAAGACCAAAGGTGGGACAGATAGTATTTTATGGTCTGGCTGTAGAGAGATATTGAGTATCAGCAGTCCGGTAGTGATGACAATAAGAAGTGTCTTCATAAGATCAAAAGCATTATTCTCATATGCAAAGCCGATAGAAAGTAGAAAGACCATGAAAATGATCCATTGTGATTTACAAATTTGCTTAACATTGTTGAACTTTGTAGTACTTGCATAGATTAACCCGCCAAATGAAAGTTCCCAAAACCTGGAAAGTGAATGATAAAAAGGATCAATATTAATCAACAGTGGTATTGTGATCAGCAGTAAAAAGATGATCAGTAAAGAGATAAACAGATTGACTCTTAGTTTGTAGAATATAAAAATGATCAATGGCCAGAATATATAAAACTGCTCTTCAATAGATAAGGACCAGAAATGAAGCAGAGGTTTTAGTTGAGCAGCATCATCCCAATATCCTACTTCTCCTATGAGTCTGAAATTCTGGTAAAAAAATGCAGAAGATTTAATATGTTTTCCAAGTTGTTCTAACTCTGATGGAAATAAAAAGAGATAACCTATGAGAAATGTTGTCAAAACAACAATGATCATAGCAGGAAAGATTCTTCGGATACGGTTTCTATAGAACTCTTTAAAAGAAAAAGAGTTTGATCGAAGTTTTGTATATATGATCTGAGTGATGAGAAAACCTGACAATACAAAAAAGATATCTACGCCCACATAACCAAATGAAAAATACTCCGGCCATATATGGAATAACATTACTAACGAAATAGCAATTCCTCGTAATCCGTCAAGTGCCGGATTATATTTCAATGAATGGTTGACTATAGGGATAGACAATGATTACAACTTTTTACTTATATAAACTATCTCCTCATCACTTAGATAAGGGTTCATCGGTAAAGACATAATCTCGTCACTTACTTTTTCACAGATCGGGAAATCTCCTTTTCCCTGGCCTAAATAGGCAAAACATTCTTGTAAATGCAGAGGCATAGGGTAGTGAACAGCTGTTGGGATGCCTTCTTCTTTTAGTTTTGCCTGAACTTTATCACGATTTTGGACTCTTACAGAGTATTGCGCCCATGCGGAAGTAGCATTTCCCTCTACAAAAGGTAAAATGATATTTTTTTCTTTTAACACTTCAGTATATTTGGCTGCAACCTCTTGACGAAGAGCCAGATCTTTTTCATAATACTTTAATTTCACATTGACAATAGCACATTGCAAGGTATCCATACGTCCACCCATACCTATATATTTATGATGGTAGCGTTTTGACTGGCCATGTACTCTGAGAGATCTTATCTTTTCTGCAAGTACATCATCATTTGTAAAAACTGCACCACCGTCACCAAAACATCCTAAGGGTTTAGCAGGGAAGAAGGATGTGGTTGAGATATCCCCTAAGTTACTGTCTGTTATCCCTTTATAAGTACTCCCGAAAGATTGAGCACCATCTATGATGACTTTTAGAGCATTTTTATCTGCAATAGTTTGGATAGCATCCATATCTGATGGTTGTCCATAAAGACTGACAGGGATGATAGCTTTGGTTTTATTTGTAATTTTCTCTTCTATTTTGGCAGGGTCAATATTGTATGTTTTTTCATCAATATCTACAAATACTGGAACGGCACCTAAAAATGCTATGGTTTCTGCAGTAGCGATGAAAGTAAAAGGGGTAGTGATAATTTCATCACCAGGCTGTATATCCAGTGCCATCATAGCTAAGAGAAGTGCATCAGTTCCACTAGAACAGCTAATTGCATGTTTAGCACCGGTAAATGTTTCTAGATCATCTTCTAATTGAGTAACTTCTTCACCCATAATATAGTTTGATTTATCTAAAACAGCATAAATTGCATTATCTATTTCTGGTTTATAGAGTTGATACTGGTATTGTAATTTCGCGAAATCTATTTGCATTATTTTGTAATCACTTTCAAATTATTTTCTATGAGTTCATAACTGGCAAATTCATCATTTGCTTTGTTGTCTCTGAATGTTAAGGTATTCCCTGAGATGCCTACCCAACCGATCTGTTTGGCAGGTACACCTACCATAAGAGCATAAGGTTTTACATTTTTGTTCACAACAGCACCGGAGCCTATGAGAGCATACTCACCGATGGTTATGCCACAAACTACTGTGACATTTGCACCGATGGAACAACCTTTTTTAAGCAGGGTTTTTTTAAATTCTTCTTTTCTTTGGATGAATGCTCTAGGGTTGATGACATTTGTAAAGACCATGGATGGACCTAAAAAAACATCATCCTGTACCTCTACACCTTCATAAATGGAAATATTATTCTGTACTTTAACTCCATTGCCTATGGTTACTTTGGGGCCGACAACGCAATTTTGTCCAAAAGAACAATTACTACCAATGACAGTATTAGATAATATATGGGAGAAATGCCATATTTTTGTATGGTCACCAATGATGACATTATTATCGACAAATGATGATGAATGTACAAAGAAGTTAGCCATTAGCCAAGTACCTTTTTACAAAATGGATGATAATTTCCTTCCAAACCTACAGGTGCAAGTTCTCTAATAGTTGAAACTGTACGGATAGAACCATAGGCTTCATCTAGTCCGAATCCATTACCTTTTAGTACTTCCTCATAAGATCTCGTATGCAGATCTGTAAATCCACCTGAAAATTCTATTTCATCACCATTAACAGTGATACTTCTATATGTTCTCATACCTGAGTCTCTTATCTCTTGAGGAATATAATCATAGTTTACAGAGAGAAACCATCTGACATTGGCATTTTTAAGTTTGAAAGATCCGGCATTGGTATTAGGTGTTTTAACATGAACAATGTTTTCTTCAACATCACCGAATATCCAGCAAAGCATATCGTAAAAGTGAACACCGATATTGGATGCAATACCGCCGGATTTCTCTTCTTTGCCTTTCCAACTTTCAAAATACCACTTTCCTCGGCTTGTAAGGTAAGTAAGGTCAATATCATAGATCATGTCCGGGTTTTTCTTTAATTCATTTGTTACTTTTTCTTTAAGTGCAATAATAGAAGGGTGAAGCCTAAGTTGTAAAATATTATAAACTTTTTTTCCTGTCTCTTTTTCTATGATCTTTAGTGTGTCAATATCCTCTGGATTCAAAACAAGAGGTTTTTCACAAATAGCATCTGCCCCATTCTGTAAAGCCAGTCTAATATGGCTTTTATGTAAGTAATTCGGACTGGCTATACTGATATAATTTATTTTCTCACTATTGTCTCTTCCCCATGATGTTAAAAAATCTTCAAATCTTTCAAGTTCTGTAAAAAAATCTGCTTGAGGAAAGTTACTATCCATGATCCCTATACCGTCATAAGGGTCATAAGAGACGACTAAATTATTATTTGTTTCTTTTATCGCTTTCATATGGCGAGGTGCTATGTATCCAGATGCTCCGATAAGTGCAAAATTCTTTTTACTCATTATAGTCTCCATGTTGGTTTTTCAACAATACCTTTTACATCTATCACTATAGGTTTTCCTTTTGATAGTCCGGCATATTGTTCTTTTGTGATCTCTTTAAATTTGTCATGACCTACAGCAACGATAATGGCATCATATGTATTTGATCCATAAGGTAATGCATCTATAAAATTAATATTTTTAGTCATTCTATCGCTTTCATCTACCCAATAATCATACACATCTACATTACATTCGAACTCTTGTAGTTCCGTGACAATATCAACTACTTTTGTATTACGCATATCGGGACAGTTCTCTTTAAAGGTAACACCCATTACTAATACATTTGAACCATTGAGCTTTTTATCTGCTTTTACCATGTATTTTACAGCTTTATCTGCAATCAGTTTGGAAATACTATTATTGATATTTCTTGCCCCTAAAATAAGGTTTGGTGTATAGCCAAGAGCCTGTGCTTTATGTGTTAAATAATATGGATCTACACCGATACAGTGCCCTCCGACTAATCCAGGAGAAAGTTTAATAAAGTTCCATTTGGTACCTGCAGCAGCTAAAACAGCACTGGTATCGATATGCATCATATCGAAGATCATAGCAAGTTCATTCATAAGTGCAATGTTTACATCTCTTTGGGTGTTTTCTATGACTTTTGCAGCTTCTGCAACTTTGATCGTAGGTGCCAAATGTGTACCGGCAGTAATAATACTTGCATAAAGCTCATCTACAACTTTTGCTATTTCTGGAGTAGAACCTGCTGTGATCTTAAGTATTTTTGTAACTGTATGTTCTTTATCTCCCGGATTAATACGCTCAGGTGAATATCCACAAAAGAAATCTTGGTTAAACTTTAGACCAGATACTTTTTCAAGTTCCGGAACACAAATTTCTTCGGTAACACCAGGGTATACTGTAGATTCATAAATGACAATATCATTTTTCTTCAGTACTTTACCTACTGCCTGTGATGATTTGATAAGAGGAGTTAAATCCGGTTCATTGTCATTATCGATTGGTGTAGGTACTGTAACAATATAAATATTACAATCTTTTGTATCATCCAGGTTAGCAGTAAAAATCATGCCATTGGCAAGTGATTCTTTCACTTGTGTACTTGAAAGTTCTAATGTTCTATCAAAGCCATTATTAAGTTCATCAATTCTTTCTTGGTTTATATCAAGACCTACAACTGGGTATTTCTCGCTAAATGCATGAGCTAAAGGTAATCCGACGTACCCTAAGCCAATCACGGCTATTTTTATATTTGTCATATATGTTTTTCCTTTTTAAAAAAATAATTTGTAGCTTCAACAAAGCCATCTACCGAACCACAGTCAAAACGTTTCCCTTTGAACTTGTATGCAATAACATTTCCCTGTTTTGCTTGCTCTAAGAGTGCATCAGTAATCTGTAGTTCTCCTCCTTTACCGGGTTTTGTTTCCCTTAGGATATTAAAGATATCTGGTGTGAGGATATACCGGCCGATAATAGCCATATTGCCAGGGGCATCTTTTGGATCAGGTTTTTCTACCATATTTGTTACTCTGTAGGTATCGGTGCTGCTATTGATAAGTTCACCGGATATGATTCCGTATTTACCTGTTTGTTCCAGAGGGACTTCTTCTATAGCTACTATGGAACATTGATGTTTTTCATAGATTTTGATCATTTGAGAAAGGATACCTTTTGTATCGGTATTTTTGATTGATATTGAATTGGTACAGAGGTCATCAGCCAGAATAACAGCGAAGGGTTCATCCCCGATAAGCGTTTCTCCTGTAAGGATAGCGTCTCCCAAGCCTTTCATCTCTACTTGTCTGGTATAAGAGAATGTACAGTCTGTGATGACTGATCGGATCTCAGTTAAAAAATGTTCTTTGGAAGTATCTTTGATCTGGTGTTCAAGTTCATAAGAGATGTCAAAATGATCTTCTATAGCACGTTTACCACGTCCGGTGACAATAGCCATGGTATGGATGCCTGCTTCAACAGCTTCTTCTACTCCGTATTGAATGAGTGGCTTTGTAAGAATGGGGAGCATTTCTTTTGGAGTCGCTTTGGTTGCTGGTAAAAATCGTGTACCGTAACCTGCGGCAGGGAATAAACATTTCTTGATCAAGATAGCTCCTTGCAGGAGTAGTTATTTGTCATTAATATACTGGTCATTTGTAATAAAGTAACTCCCCCTAAGAAATTATAGAGATATTATAGCGGATTGTGTATTAGCAGGTGGTTAATACTATCTTTGCAACTTTTTCTTCAAAATGATCTTTCCTGCTTCAACTCCTGGCTGATCATAGGTATTTACATCTATAAGTTCACCCACTAAAGAAGTAAGCAATTCATAATAATAAATGAGTGCACCGATATTTTCTTCATTGACGTTAGAAATGGTAACTGTGTCTAAAGGGATATCCTCTTCCAAAAGTGCTTCTATCACAGAATCACACTGCATATTAATAAGTTTTGTAAAAGAGAGGTTATTGATAGTATCTAATGACTCAAGATAAGGGAGTGTGATATCCGGAATGATAATATTGTCTTGAAAATCTTCTATTTTTATGAAGGTTACAGATTTGTTTCTGGTTCCTTCCATTAGAAGTTGTAAGAAAGAGTGTTGATCTTTCGGTCCTATGAGCCCAATGGGTGTAAGACCTACATTAAAAGCACTGTGTCTTTGTTTTTTCCCTAAACTTTCACCCCAAAGCTGTACATACCATTCACAAAAATATTTGAGGGTTTCAGAGTAAGCAAAAATGCAGTTTATACGGTATTGTCCATGATGTCTCGCATAAAAGACAGCTTTTTTCAGGAGCGTATCTTTCATATATCCTGCACCAAAGAAACTTTGTTTAAGTGTATTTGCACCATCCAGTAAAGACTGGATATCTATGCCGCTAAGTGCAAGAGGAACCAGTCCTACTGTAGAGAGAACAGAAAATCTTCCTCCTACATTGTCTGGTAAATGTAAGACTGATGCATCAATTCCATTTGCATATTTTTCCAGAGGTGACTCAGGGTCAGTAATGAAAGTATAGGCTTTTGGATCACTTTGTTGGGAGTAGATATATTTGTAGATGGAAAAAGTCTCTACGGTAGTCCCTGATTTGGAGATCACAAGAAAGTGGGTCTTGTTAAGGTCTATTTTTGAGAGTAGTGCAGTAATGTTAATGGGGTCTGTACTTTCAAAAAAGTAGAG
>Ga0256828_1001684_pt1 | contig 13615 bp, 16 predicted proteins | sample CV88metaG_FD_185993 | JGI IMG/M metagenome (GOLD analysis project Ga0256828, IMG submission 185993) | Hydrothermal vent microbial communities from East Pacific Rise, Pacific Ocean - CV88 | ecosystem: Environmental > Aquatic > Marine > Hydrothermal vents | place: Pacific Ocean: East Pacific Rise... | reverse complement strand
TTTTATACCATAGATAACAACCAAGTTACACTCAAAATCAAAGCTCAACCAGCATCAAGTAAAAATGAGTTTTGTGGAGTGTATGGGGACGATGCGATAAAGGTTCGCATCAAAGCTCCAGCAGTAGAAGGAGCGGCCAACAAAGAGTTGGTTAAATTTCTCTCAAAAAGTTTCAAAGTATCCAAAAGTAGCATAGAGTTCAAAAGTGGACAAAACAGTAAGATAAAAATAGTCAAGTTTCCACTCACAAGTGAGTTTGAAGCTTGGTGTAAAGGTGTATAGATGGCAAAAGATAAAGCGTATAAGGTTCTAGCCGAGCAGTTAGATATATCAAACAAAAAAGCAAAAGAGCTTATAGATAGAGGTTTGGTATTTGTTGGAGATAGACAGGTAAAAATCGCTAGAGCAGAGTTAGACGAGCAGACAAAGTTTCGTGTAGAGTATCCAAAAGATATAGAGGTTCTGTATGAAGATGACAACATCATAGCAGTAAATAAACCAGCTCAGATAGATAGCTATGATATAGAGAAGGTACTCTCAGAGGCTAGACTTCTTCATAGATTAGATAGAGACACTTCAGGGGTGTTGCTTTTTGGTAAAAATGATGCTTTTATCTCTAAAGCAATAGGTGAGTTTAGAGCGATGAGGGTTATTAAGCACTATGTAGCGTGGGTTGATGGTGTATTTTATGAAGATGTAACTATCGATGAGCCTATACATACCATCAAGAAAAACAAAGCCTACTCTATGATAGACCCAATCCGTGGTAAAAAGGCTATAACCATAGTAAAACCGAGTGAAGTACAAGGTAAAAAATCAAAAGTAGAAGTTGAGATAAAAACAGGTAGAACACACCAAATCCGTGTCCATTTAGCACATATCGGTTTCCCTATCGTAGGAGATGAGTTTTATGGTAGCCCTACAAAAGCTAAAAGAATGTTACTTCACGCAAAAAGCATCAAGCTACTTGGATATGAGTTTAAAGCACCAGAACCAAAAGATATACAGAGATACAAATAGGATATAGATATGGCAAAAAATTTTGTAGAGTTTGAAGATGCTTTGAGTTTAGCTCTTTCAGTAGCCAAAGCGACACAACCAAAAGAGTTTATCAGTGTAGAAGATGCTGTTGGCAGAGTAGTAGCTAGTGATATAGTAGTAGTTAAAAATCTACCATCATTTAACAATGCTGCTCTTGATGGATTTGCTTTTAGAGATAGTGAAAAAGAGCATAGACTCAAAGTTGCCAAAGTGGTATATGCTGGAGATAGTATAGAGCCGTGTTTGGGCGAGTGTGAGTGTTACAAGATAATGACAGGAGCAAAAGTTCCTGATGATGCTGATACTTTAGTAGCTATCGAAAATAGTATCGATTTTGATGGAGAGATGGTATCTATACCTCAAGATATATCTAAAGGTTTTGCTATCAGACTCAAAGGTGAAGAGGCAAGAGAAGGGGAGCTTTTGTACGCTTGTGGGTATGAGATAAAAAGTAGTGATATAGCTACACTATCATCTCAAGGTATCACACACATAGAGGTGTATAAAGCTCTAAATATAGCAGTAGTATCAACAGGAAGCGAACTAAAAGAGCCGTGGGAAGTATCAAGTGAAGATGAGATATACAACTGTAACTCACTAGGAGTTGTCTCAACTCTTAAAAGTGCTAAGTTTGAAGCCTCATATATCAAAGCGATACCTGATAACTTAGAAGATACGATAGAGTTTATCTCTACACTTAAAAGATATGATGTTATCATCACGAGTGGTGGTATCTCTATGGGTGATGCTGACTTTGTAGCTCAAGCACTTGAATCTAATGGCTTTGAGAAACTCTATGATGGAGTCAATATCAAACCAGGTAAGCCTATGATGGTAGGCTCTATGGGTGATACTTTTGTCATCTCACTACCAGGTAATCCTCTAACAACACTTGTCAATCTAAATCTATTTGCTATGCCAATATTAAGAAAACTACAAGGGCATAAAAATTTCTATCATAATACTCAACTAGCTATCAACAAAGGTGAGCTTAAACTCAAAGCCAAAAGAGTCAATATCATCTTAGGAACTTTACAAAATGGAGAGTTTAGAGCTACTATGGGTAACAAATACGGCTCAGGTATGATAACAGTAGTCTCTAAAAGCAACGCTATGCTTGTGACATCTAACACAACAACAAGTGTAGAAGATGGCACTTATGTAAGAGTAGTTGAGTTTAGTGGTGGATTTGTTGATAGAGATATCAACTATCTAGTTTAATCAAAAAAGGGAGGAAGATATGAAAAATTATAAAAAAGGTTTAGTGACTATACTACTTGCTATGGGTCTTATGAGTGTAGATAGTAGTGCTTGTACTAGAGTTGTACATAGTTTTAAAAATGGTGATGTTGTAACTGGTAGAAGTATGGATTGGTTTGAGAGATTTGAGACATCTATCTGGAAATTTCCAAGAGGTATCCAAAGAGATGGTTTAACTCAAAACAATCCAGCAAAATGGAGTAGTAAATATGGTAGTGTTGTAGTTGTACAGACATCTTTTGGACAAAGTGCCTCTACTGATGGTATCAACGAAAAAGGTTTAGTTGCCAATATGCTATATCTTACAGAGACACAATACGCCCCAAGAGATAGTAAAAAAGAGGGTATAGCATCATCTGAGTATATACAATTTTTGCTTGATAACTTTGCTACTGTAAGAGATGCTGTTAAGTACATAAAAAGCGATAAAGCACAGATAGTACCAGTACCTATCCCAAACAGTAAACATTTGCCAACGATGCACATATCTATATCTGATGCTTTAGGAGATAGTGCTATCATAGAATTTTTGGATAATAAAGTTATCATACATCACTCAAAAGAGTATAAAGTGATGACAAACTCACCAACATTTGACAGACAGTTGGCTCTGAGTGCTTACTGGGACGAGATAGGTGGACATAAGTTCCTACCAGGGACTAGAAACTCAGCAGATAGATTTGTAAGAGCCAAATTTTATAATGAACACTTACCAGAGGCAAAAAATTATAGAGAGGCTATCTCTGGTGTAATGTCTGTGATAAGAAACGCATCATCTCCATTTGGTGAACCTGACCCACAAAAGCCAAATATATCATCAACACTATGGAGAACAGTAGCTGACCAGACACATCTTGTATATTATTTTGAATCAACTATATCACCAAATCTGATATGGCTAGATTTAAAGAAGTTAGATTTTTCAAAAAGTAGTAGTAGTGAATATATAAATATCAAAGAAGATAGTGATTTTGTAGGTAATATCAATAAACTACTTAAAAAGAGTAAAGTGTTAGATTTCGCAAAAGTTCCAGCTAGATAGCTTGAGGCTTTCATAATAAGCCTTAAAGCCCAAATAGGGTAAAATCGCGAATAATAAATATATAAATATAGGGTGAAATATGTTTGAAACATTAACCGATAGTTTTAAAAATGCCATAGGTAAAATTCGTTTTCACGATGATGAAAAAGCTTTAAAAAAGGCGACTGGTGAGCTTAAAAAATCTCTTTTAAAGTCAGATGTTCATCATAAAGTTGTAAAAGATTTGATATCTTATGTTGAGGTTGAGACAAAAAAGAGTGGTGTAGGTAAAGATAACTTTTTAAAAGCACTTCAGACAAAACTTACAGATATATTGACGATAGATGGGGCTAAGAAGGGGTTTACTTTTGCTTCAAAGCCACCAACGGTTGTACTGATGATAGGACTACAAGGTTCTGGTAAGACTACAACAACTGGTAAGTTGGCATACTTTTTAAAAGAGCAGAAAAAGAAAAAAGTTTTGGTAGTAGCAGCCGATTTACAGAGGTTAGCAGCTGTTGAACAGCTTAGACAAATCACATCTCAAATAGAGGTTGAGTTAGTAGCCAATGAAGATGCTAAACCTGTTGATATAGTAAAAGAGGCTCTTAAGAAGGCTGAAGATGAGTTATATGATGTAGTATTGATAGATACGGCTGGTCGTTTGGCTATCGATGAGGAGCTTATGGAGGAGTTAGCAGAGGTTAAGAAGGTTGCTAATCCTGATGAACTTTTCTATGTAGCTGATGCTATGACAGGACAAGATGCTGTAAGAACTGCTCAGACATTTAAAGATAAGATTGGTATTACTGGGGTAATCCTTTCTAAGTTTGATGGAGATAGTAAGGGTGGTGTAGCTCTTGGACTTACTCAGCAAGTAGGTGTGCCACTTCGTTTCATCGGTAATGGTGAAAAGATGCCTGATTTGGAGCAGTTTATACCAGAGAGGATAGTTAGTCGTCTTATGGGTGCTGGTGATGTTGAGTCTTTAGCAGAGAGAGCAGCAGCTGTTATAGACCCTAAAGAGGCTAAGAAGATGACTCAAAAGATTAAAAAGGGTCAATTTAACTTCAACGACTTCTTAGAGCAGATGGAGCAGATGAAAAAGCTAGGTAGTATGAAATCTATCATGGGTATGATACCTGGTATGAGTGGTATCGCTAAACAGCTTGATAATGTGGATTTGGAAAACTCTGATGAGGTTAGAATGATAAAGGCTATGGTATCATCTATGACACCAAAAGAGAGAGAAAATCCAGACTTACTAAACAACAGTCGTAAACGCCGTATAGCTATGGGGGCAGGGCTAGAGCAACATCAGGTAAATCGTGTATTGAAGCAGTTTAAAAATGCTGCTAAGATGGCGAAAAAGTTATCTGGTAAAAAAGGTATGAAGCAGATGCAAGAGGTTATGAAGCAGATGCAAAGTGGTGGTAATTTCCCTGGTATGATGAGATAGTTAAGGTGTTCTCTTGTGAGAACATCTTGATATGTTAAATAAGATAGTTGATTTTATAAAAACTTAAACATCTTTTGGGTATAATCGCGTTCCATAAGTTTTTTGAAGTCTTGATGAGTGTTTTAGTCATTAAAAATAGTTGTCAGGACTTATCTAAAATAAATAATATAAGGAAATAATATGACAGTAGTTAGACTTACTAGAATGGGTAGAAAGAAAAAACCTTTTTACAGAATTGTTGTAACAGATAGTAGAAAAAGAAGAGATGGTGGTTGGATTGAGTCAATCGGTTACTATAACCCTGTTGTAAATCCAAAAGTTATCAAATTTGATGAAGAGAGACTTAACTACTGGTTAAGTGTAGGGGCTCAAATGTCTCCAACTGTAAAGAAAATTACAGGAAAATAATCTCTTATGATTAAAGAGTTCCTCATATCTTACGCAAAGCTTCTTGTTAATAACCCTGAGGATATTAGCGTAGAGGTTAATGCGATAGATATGGAGTGCGATGAGATTACTATCTATGCCAATGGTTCTGATGTTGGAAAGTTAATTGGTAAAGATGGTAAAATGATAAACTCCATCAAAACAGTCATCTCAGGCTGTAAAGCAAAAGGTGGCAAAAGCTACCGAGTCAATATAAAATCAAAATAGTATCAAAATAGATTATGAAGCAAAAATTTCTTATAGCACAGTTGGGTAAAACCGTCGGTTTACAAGGTGATATGAAGCTACATCTACATACCGATTTTCCAGAGCAGTTTCAAAAAGGCAAGGTGTTCTCTAGTGATAGAGGAGAGCTTAAAGTATCAAGTGTCAATTTTAAAAGAGGTACAATCCGTTTTGTTGGTTTTGAGACTATCGATGATGCTAAAAAATTGACAAATACAAAGATATACGCCTCATTGGAGCAGACTAAAGAGTTGTGTTCTTTAGGTGAAGGTGAGCATTTTTGGTTTGATATTATCGGTTGTGATATTGTAGATAGTGATGAGTTATTGGGTAGGGTTGTAGATATACAAAGATTACTTGATACAGATTATCTATATATAAAAACAGATAAAAAACTTGTAGATGCTGGTATGGCGAAAGATTTTTTATTGCCATATATCCCTAGATATGTTATATCTGCTGATGTTGAAGCAAAAAGAGTTTTGACTCAAGATGCTAAAGATATCCTAGAGGCTAGTTAATATCTTATGAGATATACATTTGTAACACTATTTCCTCAGATTATAGAGGGCTATTTTGGTGATAGTATCTTAAGACGGGCTATTGATGATGGATTGATAGAGATAGAGTTTTTAAACCCTAGAGATTTTACAACAGATAAGCATAATAGAGTTGATGCTCCTATGATAGGTGGTGGTGCTGGTATGTTAATGACACCACAGCCACTTATAGATACTATAAAACATATCAAAAGCTATTCACCAAATGCTTATGTTATCTTTTTGACACCTGTGGCTAAGAGATTTATTCAAAATGATGCTAAAAGGTTATCTAAAAGAGAACATATAGTTTTTGTTAGTGGTAGATATGAGGGTATTGATGAGAGGGTAATTGAGCTTTATGCTGATGAAGTTTTATCTATCGGGGATTATATACTCACAGGTGGAGAGTTGGCTAGTATGGTGGTTTGTGATGCTATTAGTCGTAATATAGATGGTGTATTGGGTAATAATGCCTCTTTAGATGTAGAGAGTTATGAAGATAATATCTTAGAAGCACCATCTTTTACAAAACCGAATATTTACGAAAATAGAGAAGTTGTTTCAGAATATTTAAAGGGAAATCATAGTAAAATCACGGACTTAAAAAGAGGGTTGGCTTTGTGTAAAACAAAGTTTTTTAGACCAGACTTATACAAAAAAGGTATAGCAGATGAGAAATAAATACATAGAAAGCTTTGAAAAAGCACAAATCGAAGGTAAGAGTGTTCCACAATTTAGAGCAGGAGATACTCTAAGAGTTGCTGTTAGAATTAAAGAGGGTGACAAAGAGAGAATTCAGAACTATGAAGGTGTTTGTATCGCTCTAAGAGGACAAGGTACAGGTAGAACATTTATGGTTAGAAAACTTGGTGCTAACTCTGTTGGTGTTGAGAGAATATTCCCTCTATATTCTGACTCTATTGAGAAGATTGAAGTTCTAAGAAGAGGTAGAGTAAGAAGAGCTAAACTGTTCTATCTTAGAGAACTTAAAGGTAAAGCTGCTAGAATTAAAGAGCTTAGAAGAAAATAATTTTTTCTTATTTAAAGTCGCAATACTTAAGTTGCGACTTACCTACTTCATCTATCTACAAAATCACATTTTTTATTTATTTTTTTTAAGTATAATATTTTACAAATTCACAATTAGGTTATTATATATATGGGAAATATCAAAACTAGACTTATAACACTGCTACAACTAATACTTGTTATCATCTTTATCATCTTTGAAGAGCTTATATGGGAAGGTATCGCAAAACCTATATATGAGTGGGTTCATTCTCTTAAAGTTTTAGTAAAACTAGAGCGTATATTAAACTCCATTCCATCATGGGTAATCTTGGTACTTTTTGTTGTACTTTTGATAGCTGTTGAGTCTTTAGGGTTGATTGCTGGAGCGTTATTTTTAAGTGGGCATATGTTGATAGGTTTAGGACTTTATAGTATCAAGATACCAATAGCAGCATTTACATTTTGGATGTTTAAAGTTACAGATAGTAAATTGATGAAGTATGAGTGGTTTGCGTGGCTATATGGTAAGATTATGAAGTTTATTGATTGGATGAAGTCATTGGAGATTTATCACTCTACGATAGAGAAGATAAAGTTATTGAAATCAAAGCTAAAAGAGTTAAGATTAAAATACTTTACAACATCTTCACCTTTTATCATCAGAACCAAACAGATATATAAATCTATAAAAACTACATTGAAGAAGTTTAAAAATGGTTAAAAGACCACTCTTTTTTACTATCACAACTACTCTTTTTAGTGTAGTGATTTTAGCTATTATCTTTATTGAGCCTATCCATATAAGAGTAAAAGAGATATATGATTATCTATATGATAGCTCAGTTGCTCTTTTTGTTGGTTTCTTTTTTGTTAAGGGGAAGTTTATCTTTAGGGTAGTGGCTAAGAAGATTATAATCTTATCTGTTAGTGGTTTAGGAAAAAGATACCTTATAGAGAAGGTTCTTACATACCATTTTAAGATACATTTTTTTAATCATATCAAGAGGGATTTGATTAGGTTATATGAGCATATCTTGGATAACTTTTTACATTATAGTATAGGTAAAAAGATAGTTTCATTTTTTGGTATGTTGGCATCACTGGGGCTTGTGACAAAATTTATGGGGAAGCTTTTAGCTCTAAAAGTTCTATTTGCTAAGATATGGAGTTTTCTATTGGCATTTGTGATTAAGATGGGTTCATCTTTATTATACTTTGTTACAGATTATCTTTGGGCTAGTTGGTTAGCACCACTACTTGATATATTGATATTTTCATGGATATTAAAACTTTTGGCAAAGATGCCTTTTTTAGAAGAGGCTATACAAAAAATATATGATGTTATAAAGTATCTAGTAAGGTTGGTAGATAGGGTATTTGCTTTTTTGTTTCAAAAACATATAAAGTCTATCTTAAGTTATTTTCTACATAAGAGTAAAAGATTGATATATAAGTTTATAGGCTATAAACAACCTAGTATCTATAAACAGTTACAGGAGTTAAGAGAGTTTAATCCAAGTAAATATCAACAACTAAAAGCAAAAAGAGCTTTGAGAAAAAGAGAGAAAAAAGAGTCAATTTATCAAAAGTTAAAATCAAAAAAAGAGAGTAGAGATAGGAGTTAATTTTTATATAGTATAATTTCAAAAATAAACAAAGGTTATCTTATGTATAAGAATTTTTTATCTTTTTGCTCTGTTTTACTTCTAGTTGGGTGTGGTTCGACACAAAAGCATACAAAAATAGTAGATGTAGAGAAGCTAACTCAACAAAAGTGTAGTATGTGTCACAATCTTGAAATGCCTCCTCATACAAGTGATGATGAAAAAGCACCACCACTATATACGGTTACGGTACATTTAAAAGATTGGATGAAGGTTAGTAATCCTAGTGAATTGAAGAGTAAATTTGTATCTTTTACTACGGATTATGTTATAAATCCATCAAAAGAGAAATCATACTGTAAAGCAAAGAGTATCAATATGTATGGGGTTATGCCATCTCAAAAAGGTAATGTGAGCCCCCAAGAGGTAGAGGCGATAGCTAGTTATATATTTGATAAGTATGACCAAGAGAAGCTATTAGCTATACTTCAAGAGAGAGCAAGAATAGCATCTCTTCCACTATATCAGCAGGTTTTAGAGACACACAACTGTAAAATGTGTCACAATAAGTTCAATACAAAAACAGCACCATCTTATGAGATGATAGCACAAAGATATAGTAGTAGCGATAGTGAACTATTAAAAGAGTCTATCTTAAATGGAACGCACGGAAAGTGGAAAGGGTATATGTTGCCTATGAGTGGATATAAGGATATCAAGCCTAAACAGCTTGATGCTTTAGTTGAGTGGATACTCAATCAAAAAGTTGATAAAAAAGAGGATTAAAAATCATCCTCTTTGATATGGCTTTTTGCCCATGATGCTATCTTCTCTCTTTGCTCTTTTGTAAGACGGGCATCTTTATGTATCGTTAGATACATCGGCATTGGCATTCTGAAGTTTATCGTCTGTACAATTTTTTTATAAATTTTCTGTTTTTTCTCTTCATCATAGCTATTCCACTCTTGAAAGTTAAGTGCCAATCTTCCAAATTTGATATGACTTTTAACCTCCCACGATATAGGTGCGATATGACCATACCAAGGTGTTTTAGTCTGGTATGAGTGACAATCATAACAAGATGTTTTAATCATACTCATAATCTCTTTAGGAGCTTGTATCTCATCTTTTGGGTTTATATTTTGTGGTATTGGTGGTACTTTAATCTGTATTATCTGAAGAACAACAACTGTTCCTAGAAGCCATAGAAATATCTGTTTTAGCATATATTTAATCCTTTTTTTATCATTGACTATAATATATGATTATACTATAATTAGGTTAATACGATAGTAAGGAGAGTCGATGTCACTATCTCATAATAGGGGAGAGTTTGTACCATTTTTAGCATATAGTGCTTCTGCTGGTAGTGGTAAAACTTTTGCTCTATCTGTACGCTACATATCACTTCTTTTTATGGGGGTAGATGCTTCTAATATCTTGGCTGCTACTTTTACAAATAAGGCTGCTGCTGAGATGAGACATAGAGTTTTAGACTCTTTGGAGAACTTTGAGCAACATAAAGAGTTTATGAAGGCTGTATCTATTCAGACAGGTTTTAGTGTAGATGAGTTGCTTAAAAGAAGAGAGTTGGTTTTGAGAGATTTTTTATCTACTAAAACACACATAGTAACAATTGATAGTTTTTTTACATCTATATTGAAGTCAGCATCACTTCAGATAGGGTTAGAGCCTGATTTTGTGACAAAACAAAAGAGTGATATAGAGTTAGAAGATGAGTTTTTACTAGAGGTTATCTCTTCAGGAAGTATCTCCTCTTTGGTAGATTTGGCTTTAGAGATTGATGATAAACGATTTGCCAAAATTTTCAATATTATGGGAGAGTTATATAAACTTGACCCGATATTAAATATTACTAAAGTAGAAGTTGATGAGATTTCACAGATAGAGAAAAAAGTTGAAAAATTAAGAGATGAGATTTATAAAAAATTGATAGATGCTGGAGTAAAGAGTAGAGGGCTCAACAACTTTAAGCCAAGAGCAGTTAAAGAGTTTTACTCAAGAAATGTTTTTGCTAAATCGTCACTTTTTGAATCAAATGATTATGCCAAATATATAAAAGATAAACCTGAGATAGATGAACTTTTTAAAGAGATAAAACTACTTTTAAGAGATTGGATTGTAGCCAAAGAGGCAAAAGTTTTAGATAAGCTTTTCTCTAATTATGATAACTATAAAAATGCGATTATATCCAATAGTAAAAGAAAAGGGGTGTTGAGTTTTGATGATTTGACATATTTTACTTATAGACTGCTTTATGAGAGTATCTCAAAAGAGTTTTTATATTTTAAGATAGATGCTCAGTATAGCCATATATTATTAGATGAGTTTCAAGACACCTCAACATTACAGTATCTTCTGCTTAAGCCTATCCTTGATGAGATACGCTCAGGTGCTGGACAGAGTGAGTTTAGAAGTTTTTTTTATGTTGGAGATAAAAAGCAGTCACTATACCGTTTTAGAGGAGGGGTAGAGGAGCTGTTTGATAAGGTGGCTTCTGATTATGATATCAAGATAGAGCCTATGGATACAAACTATCGAAGTGCTAAAAATATAGTAGAGCAGGTTAATAAGTGGTTTGCTCCATACATATCAGATTATCAAAAACAGTACAGTAGAGAAGATGCGATAGATGGGTATGTTGAGGTTCTTGAGAGTGATGAGATTATAAATAGTGCCATATCACAAGCACATAAACTGTTGGCTATGGGTATAGATATCAATAGTATAGCTTTTCTTGTATTTACCAATAAAGATGGACAAGCTCTTCAAGAGGCGTGTTTTAAAGATGGTATAGAGACGCTACTTAAGACAACAAGTTCATTAAGAAATCTACCTAAGGTAGCTTCACTTATTGCTATGCTTAAGTATCTAATTTATGGTTATGAGATAGATAAAAAAGCATTTGAGAGTAGGGTTAAGGTAGATATAGATAGTGTTGATACAAAATGGTTTGATGTATCTTTAACTCCATTAGATGTACTACATAGGATTATCAAAGAGTTTAACTACTATGATGGGGACTCAAATATATTGGCTCTTTTAGAGTATGCTTCTGGTTTTGATACTTTAAGTAAGTTTCTTGAAGAGTTTGAAACATCATCTATCAATATAGCATCAAATACCCAATATGGTGCTAAGATTATGACTATACACGGCTCAAAGGGGCTAGAGTTTGATTTTGTTATAGTTTTGGATAAATTAACAAATCCAAAAGGGGATAACTCTCCTATTATCTTCTCGTATGATAAAAATCTAATGGTAGATAGTATCTCATATAGACAAGCAAATAGAGAGTTTTTTGATGCTCGATACGCTTCACTTTTAGATGTCAATAAAACTCTATCTAAAAAAGATACCCTAAATGTCTTATATGTCGCATTTACTAGAGCTATTGAGTCTATGATAATTATCAAAAAAGAGCAAAAGAGTATATTTGAAGAGATTTCACTACAACCTATACAGATAGGAGATTTAAACTCTCTAAAGCCAGATAAAAAACCTTTTATAAATATGCTTAAGCCTTTAAAGATGGATATAAACTATCACGGTACACAACAAGTCAATACAAAAGCTTCAAATGATTTTAATAGTGATGCTATCATATTTGGTAATGCTCTTCACTACACTTTAGAGATGTTAGAGAGGTTTGATTTGGACTCGATAGAAGGTGCTTTAAAGGCAATGTATTTTAAATATGGAGAGTTGCTTGATAAGAAGAGTGTAGATGATATAAAAAATAGAGTCTCTATGTTGGTAGAGTCTGTTGAGTTTCAAAAGTTGCTAAATTGTAAAAAAATCTTCAAAGAACAGCCATTGAGTTTTGATGGTGAGATAAAACAGGTAGATTTATTACTAGAGTATGAAGATAGTTATCTTGTTGTTGATTATAAAAGTTCAAATATCTCTAAAAATCACTATCTCCAACAGGTAAAACAGTATATAAAGGCTATCTCAGCTATCACAAATAGTAGTGTAAAAGGTGTGATAGTTTACCTTTTAGAGGATAAAGTAGAATTAGTTGAGGTATAAACTTATAAAAAGCTTAAATTAAGAATTGTATAAGGTTATTTGGATACAATCCGTTCACCAAAAGCGAAAGCTAAAATAAAACAAGGAAATCCATCATGAAAATGACTCAAGTCACAAAACCTCATGAAGTACAAAGAGAGTGGGTTCTTATAGATGCTGAAGGTAAAACTTTCGGGCGTATCTTGACAGAAGTAGCAACTCTTCTTAGAGGAAAACATAAACCATCATTTACTCCAAATGTAGATTGTGGTGATTTTGTAGTAATCATCAATGCTGAAAAAGCTAAATTTACAGGTGTAAAATTAGAAGATAAAGAGTACTTTACTCACTCTGGATACTTTGGTTCTACAAAGTCTAAAAAACTTAGCGATATGCTAGAAAACCACACTGAAAAACTTTATAAGTTAGCAGTAAGAGGTATGCTTCCAAAAACAAAACTTGGAAAAGTTATGCTTAAAAAACTAAAAGTTTATGCTGGTTCTGAGCATCCTCATACAGCACAGTTCAATAAAGGGGCTAAATAATGGCAACAATATACGCAACAGGTAAAAGAAAAACAGCTATCGCAAAAGTATGGCTAACTCCAGGAAATGGAGAAATTTCAATCAATGGTATGACACTTGACCAGTGGTTAGGTGGACATGAGACTTTGAAAATGAAAGTTAGACTACCTCTAGAAGCTACAAAACAACTAGAGTCTGTAAATATCAAAGCATCTACACTAGGTGGTGGATATTCAGCTCAAGCTGATGCTGTAAAACACGGAATTTCAAAAGCTCTTGTAGCTTATGAGCCAAGCTTTAGAGCTATCCTTAAACCTATGGGACTTCTTACTCGTGATGCTAGAGTTGTTGAGCGTAAGAAACCAGGTAAGAAAAAAGCGAGAAGATCTCCACAATTCTCAAAAAGATAGTCGATACTATCTCTTACCTCTTTGGGCTTTTGCCCAAAA
>Ga0256828_1001683_pt1 | contig 13620 bp, 14 predicted proteins | sample CV88metaG_FD_185993 | JGI IMG/M metagenome (GOLD analysis project Ga0256828, IMG submission 185993) | Hydrothermal vent microbial communities from East Pacific Rise, Pacific Ocean - CV88 | ecosystem: Environmental > Aquatic > Marine > Hydrothermal vents | place: Pacific Ocean: East Pacific Rise... | reverse complement strand
AGCAATGGCAGCTGTATAATAAGCTGGAGTTTTTTCTACCCCTTGCTCTTTCACTGCATCTACAAGTTTATAAAGGTTCTCTTTATCACTTGCTCCCTCACCTGCATAACGTGCTGAGTAAATCCCTGGAATACCTCCAAGAAGAGGAACAGATATACCACTGTCATCAGAGATAACAATATACTCTTCACTTCCCAGTTTTTCATAAATAGTACGTGCCTTAATAAGTGCATTTCCTTTAAAAGTATCGGCATCTTCCACAATATCCAAATCACCTAAAATCTCTGAAAAAGCTATTACCGGAGCCGTACACATCTGATTAAACTCTCTTAACTTTCCTTTGTTCCCTGTTGCCAATACTATTTTCATCGATACTTAACCTTTTTTACATATAATAGGAGAAATTTTATCCTATTGGAGATATTAATATGTTTAAACAGATATTACCTCTTAGCTCGATTATTGGTCTAAGGTTCTTTGGACTCTTTATTGTCCTTCCTGTTCTCTCGGCTTATGCACTGGACCTTGAAGGTGCAACTCCTTTTCTAGCAGGTGCAGCCATGAGTGGTTACGCTTTTACTCAAGCCATTTTTCAAGTTCCATTTGGAAAAATGAGTGACAGCTTCGGACGAAAGAAGACCCTACTTGTTGGTCTGCTCATTTTTATCTTGGGTTCTGTTATTTGTGCATTAAGTGACAACATCTACATGCTTTTAGTTGGTCGTTTTTTACAAGGTGCAGGAGCCATCGGTTCTGTAGTAACAGCCATGATAGCTGACCTCGTAAAAGAGGAACAACGAGCCCATGCCATGGCTATTATGGGTGGTGTTATCGCCATGAGTTTCTCTGCTGCTATGATTATAGCTCCTATTGTAGGTGGTAACTGGGGTGTTGACAAACTCTTCTGGTTAACAGCTATTTTATCGGTTTTAGCTATTGGCGTTCTCTTTACAGCTGTGCCAAAGCCTCCAACCATTGTTCACTCTTACAGTGAAGAAGAGTCAAAAATGATGGATGTCTTTAAAGACAAAGCACTGACAAGAATGTACATTACCTTTCTCTTTCATTCATCTATTATGACCATGGCATTTTTTATTATTCCTATTGTTATGACCAGTGCCACAACAGATGGTGGTTTTGGTTGGGAAAAAGTAGAACTTTGGAAAGTCTATCTTCCTGCTATTGTACTGGGTATCTTAGCCATGGGGCCGTCTGCTATATTTGGTGAAAAGTATGGAAAAGGTAGAGAGGTCTTTATGATTTCTGTTATCTCTATCTTCTCTGGATTTATGGCAATGGGTTTTGCAACTTCTGCTCTTGTATTCTCCATAGGTGTTTCACTTTTCATGATAGGGTTCATGATGTTTGAACCTCTTCTACAAAGTTTTGTATCTAAGTTTGCTAAAGTTCATCAAAAAGGAGCAGCCATTGGGGTTGCCAATACGTTTGGATACATAGGTATTACAGTGGGTGGTCTTTTGGCTGGTTGGCTTATGCAAAACTACGACAGAGCTACACTCTCTATGGTTGTAGGTGCCATTGCTATTGGTTGGTTTATTTGGGTCTATACCATGCCAAGTCCAAATAACCGTGGAAATGTTTACTTACCACTTGACCTTTTTGATCGTGACAAAATAGCAGCACTTACAGAACATGAAGCCATCGTTGAGTCTTATGTTAACGAAACTGAAAATATTGCTGTTGTAAAATATGAAAAAGATATGATAGATGAAGATGAAGTTCGAGGTCTATTGAGTTAAAACATACTCCTTTTCTATTTGTGTTCAAAATGTGAAACAACGCTTTAAGCTAAAGCGTTGTATTATAAAACAAGGACAAAACATGAAAAAAATAGTAATTTTATTAATCTTAGGCACTATTTACTCTTTTGCAGAAATACTCAGTGCTAAACTCTCTTTGGCTCCTCATAACGATAGTCTCTATGGCTCATGGGAGCTAAAGTATATTCCCCCCTCACATATTGATAAGATTTTTAAAGAACAACTTATTAACAATAAAAACAAAAAATATGCCCTATCTCCTTATGCTATTGAAGATGCAGACATTAAAATTTTCCAAAAAAAACTTTATCAACAAAACTTTTTAAAAAATGGATATTACAATCTTGAATGGATAGCTAAAAAAGGTACCATCGGTGATGAGATGTGGAAAGTATCGGCAAGTACAAAAAAATTCCTAAAAGAGAGTGATTTTTTTAAAAGCTACCATGCCCAAGAAGGCTGGGAACAGTTCGACTGGTCTATGCTCTTAGCTGACTATATTAACAATACTATCGGTACCATACCAAGCTATAAGTTTCTTATTAAAAATCACGCTAAAACTCCTATTAAAATAACATCATTTTATGCCAAGACTATTTTTACAACAGGAGGTGAAGCTTCACCTGGAGGAGCATATTTCCCTACGAAAGATAAGAAGAACTACTTTCCCCTTCATTGGAACCATAAAAAAGTTTTAAAACTAAAAGAGCCCATTACTATTCTTGCCCATAAAAGTAAAACCATTCCAATGGCAATATCTGTAAAAAAAGGAGCCATGGGTGATGGACCAGGACAATTAACAGTGGCTATATATGTAAAGTATAAAGAAGGGAAAAAAGAAAAAGAGGAGTTACTAACCATAATCTCCCAATCAGAAGACTATGGTTACCAGACAGGCTGGTAAAATTATTTAAGTTCTATTTTTGCTGATTTTTTTAATTTATCAGTCTCTGTTTTTATAAGTTTTCCAAACTCTTCATTCGCCAACTCTTCTTTTATAGAATCCTTAACCTCTTCAAGTTTTTTAGTCCCTGCATCTTTTCTATCATCTAACATGATAATGTGATAACCAAACTGTGTTTTAACAGGTTCTTTAGTATATTCACCTTTTTTCAACTTATCTGCAGCAGCAGAAAACTCAGGAACCATTCTTCCAAGTTCAAACCAACCTAAATCTCCACCATTTGGTCCAGAAGGTCCTGTTGACTTCTCTTTTGCCAGTTTTATAAATGCTGCATTTTTATCTTTTGCTGCATCCAACTCTTTGATAATTGCTGTTGCATTATCTTCATCTTTAACCAAAATATGTCTTGCTTTAAGTTTCTTAGGAATAACATACTTCTTACTGTTCTTTTTATAGAACGCATCTATTTTAGCTTCAGAAATACCATCTTCAATTTTTTTCATCTTCTGTTTCATCCAAACATCTAAAACCAAACCTTTTTTAAGCTCTTCTAATTGCTCTTTGTAATCAGCTGAATCTAGCACATCACTCTTCTCAGCTTCTGCTGCTAAAAGTTTTCTCTCCACTACCATGTCAAGAACTCTCTTTTTCATGGTAGGGTCAAGTGTATCAAATTTCATTCCAGAAGGTCCCATGGTCATGTCAATGTCAAGTTGAGTAATCTCTTGACCATTTACAGTTCCATATTTACTCTCTGCTTGAGCTACTGTCATAAGCACCAACGATGTCAATGCGATAGTCATAGTTTTTTTAATCATGTATAACCTTTGTATATTTTTTATTTTTTTGTTTTCGAAATTATAATTAATAATTCTAAACGAACTATTAATAGACTAACATTTACCCAAATCTACTTTTTTGTACTCAACGTTCATTAAAGCACAAGCACGTCTCATAACATTCTCTATGGTAAAGCCAAATTTCTCAAAAAGTAAGTCAGCTGGAGCAGAAGCACCAAAACCTTCCATACCTAAAACATCGTCTGCATATCGGTAATACTCGGTTGCAGTTGCAGCTTCTACTGCCAGTACTTTTGTAGTAGGGTTCACTACTGTTTCTCTGTACTCTCTGTCTTGTTCATTAAACAAGTCAAGACAAGGAACAGAAACAACGTTCGCTTTTATTCCAAGTATCTCCAAGTGACAAGCAGCTTGAAGTGTCAACATAAGCTCTGAACCAGATGCCATAAGTGTAAAGTTTGCATCTTTTCTAGCTTTTACTATATAAGCACCATTGGCTACTTCACCAAAATCTCTTTTTGGTTTAAGTGTCTTAAGTTTCTGACGAGAAAGAACAAACCCATGAGGAGCATTCATAGAAAGAGCAGTTTTCCATGCTTCTACATTTTCTGTAGCATCAGCAGGTCTCCATACATAGAAGTTTGGTAAGGCTCTAAACTGGCTAATCTGTTCTATAGGCTCATGAGTTGGTCCATCTTCACCCACACCAATAGAATCGTGTGTCCATACAAAGAAGTTTTGAATGCTTGTCAACGCTGCGATTCTTGCACTTGGTTTTAAGTAGTCAGAGAAAACAAAGAAGGTTGCATTAAAAGGAATAACTGTTCCATAAAGAGCCATGGCATTGGTAATCGCAGCCATAGAGTGTTCTCTAATTCCAAAGTGCATGTTTCGCCCTTTAGGGAAGTCACCCATGTCTTTTAGGTCTGTTTTATTTGAAGGTGCCAAGTCAGCTGAACCACCAACAAATGAAGGAACAGCTTTAGCAATAGCATTTAAAATTTTACCATTTGAATCTCTAGTCGCCATAGAACCACTCTCTGTAAAGTCAGGAAACTCAATCGCTGAAAAATCAGGATTAAGCATTCTATCCATTGCTTCATTTTGCTCTATTAGTGGTGCTTGTTTATGTAGGTGAATCCACTGTTTCTCTAACATATCACCTTTTTCAATAGCACATCTAAATCGTAGCAATACATCTTCAGGAATATAGAAACTTTCAGCAGGGAATCCCTCTTTAGTTTTTGACTCTGCAATAATGGTCTCACCAAGTGGAGAACCATGAGTTGCAGCTGTTCCCTCTAACTCCATCGCACCTTTACCTATAATGGTATTGGCAATAATAATGGTAGGCTTTGTAGCTGTTTTAACTTCATTAAGTACTCTATCAATATCATCATAACAGTGACCATTAATTTTCTTAACATCCCAACCTTGAGCAACAAATCTTCCCTCAACATCTTCTGACCAAGCGATGCTTGTATCACCCTCAATAGTTATTTCATTACTATCATATATAAGTACCATATTGTCAAGTTTCAAGTGACCTGCTAAAGAACAAGCTTCATAAGAGATACCCTCTTGAAGGTCACCATCACCACATAAACAGTAAACTTTATGGTCTATAAGCTCACAAGTTTCAGAGTTTACTTGATTTCCTGTATATTTTGCAGCCATTGCAAAACCTACAGCATTAGCGATTCCCTGACCTAAAGGACCTGTTGTTATCTCCACACCATCTGTATGACCAAATTCTGGATGCCCTGGAGTTTTAGAGTCAAGTTGTCTAAAGTTTTTCAAGTCTTCTAAAGACAAGTCATAACCCCAAAGGTGTAAAAGTGAATAGATAAGAGATGAACCATGTCCACCAGAAAACACCAAACGGTCACGGTTTAACCATTTTGGATTTTTAGGGTTATGATTTAAGTGTTCACTTAAAACTACTGCAATATCTGCTAAACCCATTGGAGCTCCAGGGTGTCCCGAATTAGCTGCTTGTACCATATCTGCTGCTAAAAATCTAATCGTATTTGCCATCTTCTTACGCATAATGTTCTGTTCTGTCATTGCCATTTAAATTCCTTTTTTCTTATACTCTAAATCTATCACAATTCGATAAAATCGAACCTACATAAATTAACTGTAGGCTCTGTTTTATCGAATATTATCTCTGTTCTTAATATTACCTATGTCTATAAAGATACTTATCCATAATAGGAGTGAGTGCCTTTTGTAATTTCTCATCAAATGAAGAAAATTTACGCTCCAACTCATTTGCCAATGTCTCTGCCTCTTCTACACTCTTCTCTAAACCTATTAAATTTATAAAAGAGTTTTTGTCTGCATCGTTACCAGTAGGTTTTCCAGCCTCTTCATCACTTTGTGTTTCATCTATAATGTCATCTTGAATCTGAAACAGTAAACCCAAGTCAATACCAAAACCATAAAGCTCATCTTGTTTGCTTTTATCAAGTCTTACTATCACAGCCCCCATTAACAAAGCTGCTGCAATAAGTTTTGCCGTTTTATTTCTATGTAACACTTTGACCTGTTCAAGTGTCAAAGGTTCATTTTCAAAATGTAAATCAATCGACTGTCCAAGTACCATCCCATAGGTACCACCATCTCGTGCCAATATTTCAACCAGTTTTATCTTTACATCATCTCTCAATGGTGCTTTTGCTATATGATAAAATGCCTCAGTATTAAGTGCATCACCTGCTAAAATGGCTGTGGACTCATCATAGGTAACATGTAGAGTCTCAAACCCACGACGTAGAGGTGCATCGTCCATTGCTGGTAAGTCATCATGTATAAGTGAGTAAGTATGTAAAAACTCCAATGCCAAAGCAGGAGCCAATGCACCTTCAAAAAGCAGAGGTTCATACGCTTCAACTACAGACAAAAGTAACATGGGTCGAAAGCGTTTACCACCAGCCAAAAGCATTGCAGCTATAGAACTATTGTAATGAGGGTGGAAAGTTTCTACCTTTGGTAAATTTTCGTGGAGATAGGTTTCAAATCGTTGCATAAATTATTCTTAATTTTTTTGACAACATTATAACCAAATATGTTATAAATAATACGTATGAATTGTGTAATTGTGAGATTATTTTGTAAATTTAGGGGGAGAAAAAGGTAGTTCGGAAACTACCTTCTGTAAGCAGTAATTATACTGCTGTTACGTTTTCAGCTTGTGGACCTTTTTGACCTTCACCGATTTCGAATGTTACAGCTTGACCATCTGCAAGAGAAACTCTACCACCACTTGGGTTGTTTACTTGTCTGAAGTGAACAAATACATCTGCTCCTCCACTTGCTTGCTCTATAAATCCATAACCTTTTTCATCGTTAAACCATTTTACAGTTCCATTAACTAATTCTGCCATTTTCGTACCTTTGTAAATATATAACTTCTATGAAAAAATCAATTTTCAAATGAAGTCGAATCCAAATAAAGAAGAAATATATTTCCACACTCATCTTTCATCTTCAAACATTATAGCTGGTTAAATTAAAAGTAATCCATAAACTTGCAAAAAAATAAAAATATGACAATTTGTCATATAATTAATGCTTTTTTATAAACTATTGTATAATAATTTATGTTCTTACATATTGATATTGACTCATTTTTCGCATCAGCTGAACGTTCGGTTAATCCAAAACTCAATAATATACCCATTGCAGTGGGTGGACGCTCCAATTTGGAGATATTTAACAAGAAACGAACCAACATAAAACTCATGGACGACAACTCAGGTGCATTTGTCTCTCCTGTCTTTTATAGTAGTAAAGAGAAAAGCTTCGAATCTTTCTTCGTAGACAAAATCAACGGAAGAAAAAAAATCCGTGGCATCATCACCACATGTAGTTATGAAGCCCGAGCCTATGGAGTAAAAACTGCCATGCCCATAGCCCAAGCACTACAACTCTGCCCTCAGCTTTTGGTTATTCCCTCCAACTACAAACTCTACCACACCCTCTCAAAAGAAATTACCCTATATATGGAAAAGAAAATTCCTAAAGTAGAACAGTTCAGCATCGACGAGTTTTTTGGTGACCTATCTGGCTGGGTAAAAGAGGAAGAGTGTTACAACTTCGCCATGGAGTTAAAAGCAGACATCTTTGAAAAGTTCAAAATCCCCGTCTCTATAGGTATAGCCCCCTCAAAGTGGATAGCCAAAGTAGCCACCAACCATGCCAAACCTTTTGGAGTCTACCAAGTGCAAGAGACCTCAGAGTTTATAAAAAACATCCCCATAGAAGCCTTCCCCGGCATAGGAAAAGCTTTTCAGTCACGCTTAAAGGCACACGGCATTCAAACCCTAGGAGAGATAAAAGCAAACAAAGCTCTCTTCTACTCATGGAAAAAACCTGGCATTCAACTCTACAACCGAGTATTAGGCATAGACAACGAGTTCATAAACAACAAAGTAAAAAGAAAGTCTATAGGAATTTCCAGAACCTTCGACACCATACACGACCCACAAGAGCTAAGAAGACGCGTGGTCATCATGGCAAGACACATCATCTACATCGTCATGAAACACCAAGTAAACCCCACAACCTACTACTTAGGCTTACGCTACGAATACAGCATAAAAAGAAAAGCCAGTAGAACCTTGCATCGTCTATTTTCTGAAAGCCTCTTCAAAGAACAACTCCTAGAGATGTACGACGAAATAGCCTACCAAAACGGAGGAGCCATAAAGCTTACTATAAATGTTTCAAACTTTAGTGATGAAAAAGGAGCGACTCCTTCGTTGTTTGATTTTGAAGAAGATGTAAAAAAGGCTGAGTTTACTAAGAAGATTCAAGGATTGAGAGATAGATTTGGGTTGGATATTTTGAAGTCTGGGGTAGAATTATAACTTCCACTCATTAGCAGAAAAAATACCTAAAACTTCAATCTGACTTTTATCAATATTTATTCTATAAGGTACAACATAACCATGAAAGACCAAATCACGAATGTTATGGTCATCTGATTTTAAAGAGGCTCTACATTTATAAGGCATATTATCTAAGTCTAATACTTGAACATTTAGTTTATGAGCAAATTCCAATGCTCTGTTTAAACTATCTTCTGCAATAAAATCTAAAACAACCTCTAACTCAAGTAGATAACGAGAGGTTTTAACTATTTGCATGTTTACTTTTTAATCGTTGAAGCATCTCCTCCATACCATCCATGTAGGGTGTAAGAACTTCTGTCCCATTGTTTATGGCTTCTACTCTTTTTTGTAACTCTTCTTTTAAGGCATCTTCTTTTCTATTTTGTTTATAAAAATCAAGAAGCTGATAGAGTGCCTCTTTTACATTTGGTGTAGAAAACTGCCTTTGTAAATCATCTATAAAACTTTTATCTAAGTCTATATTTAACTGCATGGTTTTCTCCTTCTGTTTTGATTTATTATATCATTGAGGTTCTTCTTTTTTGCTGTGAAAAGATTATACATCAAAACAAAACTTTTCAACCCATTTAAGTACTCTCTTCTTTTTTATCTTAAATCTACGATTACAGTGTCCACCCAGAAAAACTGCACAAGGTATAATAAGTAAATCGCTATAATCACTAATGCTAAAAAACAAATTTCAAACTTTATGCCAAAACTTCACTAAAGACTATAATCTAGTAAACACTTTATGGGAAGAGATAGAAGAGAAACACAGCGAACCAACACGATACTACCACACCCTCAAACACTTAGAACATATATACATCGAACTACCAAAGCTAGATGCCGTTACAGAGTTTGCCATCTTTTACCATGACATTGTTTATGATGCCTCGTGTAGTAATAACGAAGAAGAGAGTGCTTCAGTTTGTGAAAAGCGACTGACACTTTTAGGTGTAAAAAGTAAACTCACAGAAGAAGTTACTCAATTAATAGTAGAAACAAAAACACATGAGCCAAGCTCAAAACGCAATGCTCTTTTTTTAGATGCAGATTTAGCTGTGTTAGGTTCAAGTGAAAATATCTATAAAACCTACACTCAAAATATACGAAAAGAGTATGCTACTTATAGTGATAGTGTTTACAGTGAAGGTCGGCAAAAAGTCTTGAAGCATTTTTTAGAAAAAAAGAGAATTTATATGAGTGACTATTTTTACGAGCTATATGAAAGAAAAGCTCGTAAAAATATAGAGTGGGAGTTAATTCTCTATTAATACTTTAACTCTTCTATTGACTCTTACAGAATGATAAATCGCTGCAACAATAAAAGAAACACCTACAGTTCCAACAACTATTTCATTTACAGGTGTAAAAATTTTTACTAACATAATAATGGCTAATGCCAAAACAGCATAGTGAGCACCATGCTCTAAGTATCGATACTCGGTTAAAGTCTTTTTTGCTAACATGTAAAGCGTTAAGGCTCGAACAAACATGGCTCCTATACCTAGACCTATCATAATAACAAAAATATCTGAACTCAAAGCAAATGCACCAATTACCCCATCAAAACTAAAAGAAGCATCTAAAATTTCAAGATAAAGAAAACCCATAATTCCATTTCGTACACCATTTACACCTAAAAGGTTATCAACTGATGAGATAATAGTATAAAGTAAAATTCCTATAAAATATGCCAAAGTAATTTCATAATTACCTTTTATTAAAAGAAAAAACATAACACCTATGGTGACAGCTATAATTATTTTAATACTGTTAAGCTTACCCATACGATTAATAAATTTTGACTCCTCTATCATCTTTATCCACTTTTCCTCTCGCTCAATATCAAAAATAAAATTTAAAAAAACCATAAGTAGAAATGCTCCTCCAAATGCAAAAATGAGCTTCTCTACCGAATGCAGTGTTTCATTATACATCAAGGGATTATGTAGTGCTAGATTAAATGTATTTGAAATAGAAAGTCCACTTGCTATAGCCACAATTAAAATAGGGAAAAGAAACCTCATACCAAAAACAGCAATAGGAATACCAAAGAGAATAAACCTTTTTTGCCACTTCTCTTCCATGGTTTCCAAAACTTTGACATTGACCACAGCATTGTCAAAAGAGAGTGAAATCTCTAACACAGCCAAAAGTGCCACGATGTAAAGCACTTCTAAGCCACCTATGTAAAATCCAAGTATCAAACCAACAGCTGCCACGGCCATTGAACTTCTAAAATGTTGCATTTTCTATTCTCCTAATAGTTAAAGTTACAGTCGAAAGTTTAATACGGAATAAAAAGTTTTTCAATACAACTTTTAAAAACTTTTTGAAACTTTTTTACACTTCACTCTAAGTCTCTAATTATAGTGACTTGTCAATAAAATAAAACCAAATAAATTAAATAATTAATTTAGAATAGAGTATAATCTTCTATACAACTATTAAAACTTTTTAAAAGGGACAAAATGGATGCTTTTTCTCAAAAGCTAAGGCTGATTTACACCAAACTCTTCCATGAAAATATAGATACATTTACAGAAGCATTAATTGACTATAAAAAATTTGACAGAGAAAAGTTTGACCTAGGGAGTGAGTCTGAAAATAAAAAGCAATTCTTTTTAAATAGAAAAACTGTTCTAAGACGTTGGCTACAAAAAGGGAGTAACTGCACCCCTGACTTTCAAAAAAGTTTTAAAAACTATAAACTCTCCTACTATCAACTTAGAGGGAAAGCTCTTTTTACTCTCAATGACTTTAAAGAAAAAGAGAATGAAGAGTGGTTTGACCATCGTGTTGAGGAGTTTTTAAAAAATCAAAAACGGGTACAGCTCAAAACAGAGTACCGTTTCCTCTACTCGTTTTGTGAGAGTAGCAAAAGCATAATCAATTATGAGATTATTGAATGGTCAAAAGGAGAGAAAGATGAAACACTCATAACTCTACAAAAAGATGAGCAAGAGTATGAGGGTACATTTGAACTGACACATGAAAACAATATTTATATTAGCATGAAACTCAACAACAATACCAGCTATATACTTTTTCATGAAAGCAATGACCATGCCATCCCCTATATAGTTGGTGTGACTATGGGATACGCAAGAGAAGACAACATCGTACCACGTTCTCAAAAAATTATATTTTCAAAAGAAAAATTAGATATTAACAAAACAGATATTCAATTTATACTAAATGAGACAGAGGTTCTTACTACACTTGAAAATCGTTTGAACCTAAACTTTCATGATATCAAAATAAATCACTTTATCAAGTATGCAAACGTATTTAAAAAATATAGTGACTTTTTTAGAAGCCTTAGAAAAAGCTCTTATCGACAAAGCTTTTACTATCGTCTTGCCTTTAGAGAACTTTATGCTCTTAAAAAACTTTTTAAAAAAGTCTCAAAAGAAGAGAGCTATTATATTTTAGATTATCAACATGCATTTTTAGAGCTACTTAAAACGGTTGAAGATATTGGTGATATTTCACTACAGGTTGTTATGAAACTGGATGATGAAAATCTATTTTTACAATCATGCCGTACCAACTTAGAAATACGAAGTAGATTACTAAACCTTTATAGTTCAGCCAACGTTAAAACCACTATTGTCTTTGTTGTTCAGGAAAAAGAGACTTTCGATATTCACACAAAACTACTTCTAAGTGAAATGCAAAAATATAACATAAAAGTTAGAATAATCGAAGAGGAAAAAATAGTCCATAAGGTAAACAGTACTGACTTTAGCTTTATACATCTAAACGATAAACGTGACTTTGTTTTCGCTGACCCCATTAGAGACAGCAAAGATGTCTACAAACTCTTTACCGATGAACTTACTATGGATGAATACAGAACTGACTATCAAAGGTTTATAATGATGAGTAGAGTGTATAATACTGAAAATTAATACAAAGGAAGTCCATGTGCGACTTTAACAACTTAACAGATGAAGAGAAACTTCATTATCACAACATTTTAACCACAGCATCAAACAACTACGGTGGTCTGAACTTTTTTCTTCAACTCGTTGAAGCTCTTAGAACTGCATCTCCACATCCACTTACAAGCAGACATCAAGATTTCCTATTTGACCTTGGAGATGTAAAATGGGGAAAAACTATTTTTAATGACAAAGTTTTACTCATAGAGAAGTTAAGAAAAGAGAAAAATGAAAATGGTAATTTGTTAAAAGATAAAGAGGGAAAAGAGTATAAAAATACTATAAATCTAATAAAGACACTAAGTCCTATAACTTTTTCAGTACGTCCAGCACTAAGAGATGAAGGAGAGGGGTTTGACTTTAAAGCTTTTGATACGATAGATGATAAAACAACAAAACTAAATCCAATATTTGAAGCTCTATTTTTCTGCTCGGTAGATACAGTAAAACGAATATTAAACTATAAAATATAATGTTCCCGTTAATACGGGAAACAACTAACTATTCATCATCAGAATTTTTCTTTGTAGATTTTTTCTTTTCAGACTTTTTTTCAGATTTTTTAGTAGATTCTTTTTTTGGCTTATCTTCACTAGAAGACTTTTTCTTCTTACTTTTCTTTACAGATTTTTTATTTTCTGATTTTTTAGAAGATTTAGACTTTGTAGATTTTTTTCCTCCACATGCAACAGACTTAACATTCTTTTCAACATTCTTAACAAGCCCTTTACCAAAACCTTTTATCGCCAATAAATCATTTGCTGATGTAAGTTTATTTGATTTTCGATATTTAATAAGTAAATCAGCTTTTTTATCACCGATACCCTTTATACACATTAACTCATCTTTTGTTGCAGTCTGAAGATTAATAGCAGACAAAAATGAAAGCGTTAACGCCAACATTACCAATATTTTTTTCATTTATATTCCTTAATAAAATAATATATGAGTAAAAAACTCACCAAAAAGTATAACGCAAAGAAGTGTATTAAATGTGATAGTAGAGAATATTATAATAGAAAGTGAAAGATAAAATAGAAGAAAATAAAAAGTAAACAAAAGTAAAATTTTCTACAAAGAATAAAATAGATAAAAGAGTTAAAATAAAAAAGTAGTAAGTAAATAAAGAAACTAAAGCTGATAAATAATTGTGAGATAATAAAAAATAAAAGAAGATAAATCAAAGAGGCAGCGACCTACATTCCCAATCCAGACAGGATAAGTATTATCGGCGATGGGAGGCTTGACTTCTGGGTTCGGAATGGAGCCAGGTATAACCCTCCC